>ERZ780025.96-NODE-96-length-46638-cov-2.801945_pt1 | contig 46638 bp, 48 predicted proteins | sample MGYA00511862_ERZ780025 | MGnify/ENA primary metagenome ERZ780025 (study PRJEB29588, sample SAMEA2156186) | human gut metagenome | biome: human gut; feature: human-associated habitat; material: faeces | place: Denmark | collected 2008/2010 ...
ACCGTTTTATGATATACTAAAAAGAAACGGCGGGGGTTTTTAATGTGAAAGCCAAAAAAAAATAAAATTTCAATAGAAAGGAGGAGGTGATCAAATAAATGTCCATTATTAATAAGCGAATTTTAACTGAAGATGATCTACTGATGTTCTGTCAAGAGCAGAAGTTTACGAAATTTAATTCGGAAGACACTGGGTATCAGTTGGCGCTGAAAGTGCCAACCACTTTTGAAATTGACGATGCTGTAGACGATAGCCATCGTGGAATGATGAAGTTAAAAATCAGAATATTTCACACTGGACTTAATCGAAATAAAAGTTATGTTTCGAAGGCATCGGCTGAAAAGGCAATGAACACCATTGCAGATAGACCTGTATTGGCTGCTATTCATCAGCTTGACGATGGAACATGGGATTTCAAAGGGCATGAAGTGGAAATTGTTAAAAACGATAAAGGAAAGGAAGAGTTGAGATATATTGAATCTCAGGTTGGTTCTTTTTCTTCTACTCCCGCCTTTTGGGAACACGACGATGATTTGGACAAAGATTATGTATGCGCTTACGCCTATGTGAGCGAAAACTATACAAAGACATGCGAAATTATTCGTGCTAAACAGGGAACAAAGAACAGCTGCGAACTTTTCATTAATGATCTATCGTACAACGCCAAGGAAAAATACCTTGAATTAAACGACTTTTATGTAAACGGCTCTACGCTGCTAGGAAGTGAAGATGATGGTACGGAAATCAGAGAGGGAATGGAAGGCTCTCGCGCAGACATTGTTGATTTTAGCGTAGAAAACAATTCGATTAAATATGATCGAGATGAAAAATTGATCGAAGTCTTAGAAAATCTTAATAAGGCTATTTCCAATTTTGATAGCAAACCAAATTATTTTCAGAAAAAAACAAAGAAAGGAGGAAACGAAATCAAGATGAAAAAGTTTGAAGAACTTCTTGATAAATACGGGAAAACCGCTGAGGATGTAACGTTTGATTATGAAAAAATGTCAGACACTGAACTTGAAGAGAAATTTATGGAAATGTTCGGATCTGATAATGCGAACGCCGGAAGCAACTCAAATAATGGTGTTAAGGAGGGCGGCGAGTCTCAGCAATATGAAAATCTTGTTCGTACCTACGAGATTTCTCATGAGGATGTAAGATACGCTCTTTATAAGTTACTGGAGCCGTTTGAAGATGCAGACAATGAATGTTACTACATATCAAATGTGTATGATTCCTATTTTGTGTATCAAGGATATTGTGCAGATAAAATCTATCGTCAGAATTATATAAAAGACGGAGACAACGTCGAATTTGAAGGTGAACGAATTGAATTATTCTTGGAATTGTTGACGGCAAGCGAGAAGGCAGAATTAGAATCTATGCGTTCTAATTATGCAGAATTAAAATCGTTTAAAGATGTCACTGAAGACAACGCGCGTCGCGCTAAAAAAGAGGACATTATCAACGCAGAAAAATATTCTATTTTATCCAAAAAGGATTCGGATGGAAATTATATGAACGCAGATTTTGCGGAATTAGTTGCGTCTATGAACGATTATTCTGTTGAAGAATTTGAAACAAAAGTAAAGGTTCTGCATTCTGATTTTGTGGCTGAACACTCTTCTTTCGCCGCAAAAGAAACTCAGATTGAGAAACCCGCAGCGACTAAGAAGCTGTTTACTAATCCAGAGTCTAAAAACACCAAAACAAGTAGATACGGAAAATTATTTTCTTAATAAAATCCAGTAAATTACAAAGACAAGACTGCTTCGGCAGTCTTTTTATTATGTCCAAACAATTATAAGGAGGATTAAACAATATGGCTATTCGAATGAATATTGAGCAGCATCATGTCTGCTTCCCGACCAAGGTTCTTTCCGACAAGGTTGGCAGAGTTTTAAACATGGTTATCAAAAAAGATACAGATAACGGTACTGTTTGTGGAAAGGGTAAGTATGTAAGTTTCGATCAGTATGAAGTTGCTGATGCACCTACTGCTTTTGAGGGAGTAATTCTTGAGCAGGCCTCTGATGGAAATTGGTATGTGGAAGTAAAGAAGGTAGATCCGAACGAACCCGCTATTTTAATTTATGAGGTTCCTGAAATTGCCGAGAACTACAATCATATGTTCACCAAGACTTCTAACTTTTTCAATGAAGCTTCTGCCGCTAGAACTAAGACGGTTAGAGGATTAGTTCTTGGCGTAACCGATGTGTATGAACTGAGCGAAGACGCTTTCGATGGCACACCCGAAGCGGGCAAGAAAGTAACTATCGAGGCTGGAAGCCAGAAGCACAAAATTGGTGAGTAAGGAAGGAGGTAATATATGAAAACTATGAATTTTAGTGCACATGTTATGAACGTGTTTACAGAAATGAAGACTTCCTATGATGAAGTCAAAAATTTAATGTTTGATTTATACAGAGGGGAGCTTGAGGATGGTCTTTCCAAGAGAGCTGCTGAGGACAAGCTCCGCGAACTGAATCGAAAAATCTTCGGATTAACAAAAGATTCTTCTCTGAGAGAACGTAAAAGAGCATACGAAAATTATGGTCGTCAGTTCTTCGATGTGATTGAGGAAGTAACTGACTGGACTGTTACAACCGGTCTGAAGGAAAATGAATGGTTTAATGTTCTGGTTAATTACAAGAATAGAAAAGCTGGCGATGATAACCTCTTCTATCAGGAACACGACGAAGTAATTCTGTCCGTTGCAAGAATGGGTAAGAGACATCACGACACAATGCTCCAGAGATTACCTGAAGGAGCCACATACTCCGTTGAAACCGACGTTTATGGCGCAGCAGTCGGCGCAGACATCGATAGATATTTAATCGGTCAGGAAGACTGGACAAAGTTAATTGACGCTATTACAAATGCATTCGTTATTATGACACAGGAACTTATTCTTACTGAAATTATGGAGGCTCCTAAGAAGCTTCCTGCACAGGCTCAGTTTGTTGGCACCGGTGCTCTGAACGAAGCAAATAGAAAGAAGTTTAACAAGATCCTTCAGAACGTATCCGTTGCAAATGATAACGCAGAAGTCGTTATTATGGGCACAAGAGTTGGTCTGCAGGAACTTGAAGGACTCATTGATATTAAGTGGATCGCAAACTCCCAGAAAGAACAGGTTGCTGAGATGGGTAGACTCGGAAACTATGGTCCTTATACTTTAGTTGAAATCCCTCAGAGATTCGCTAGAAATGACGTTACAAGAGATATGTATAAGGATGACACTCTCTTCTTCTTCGCTTCCGGCGATAATAAGATGGTTGACATGTTTGATGTTGGCGAGACACTGATCGAGGAGATTACAGATCGTGGAACCGCAAATAGCAACATCGCTGACCTGATGAAGTATGAAGTTCAGCGTGAGCTGGGTGTTGCAACTAGACTGGGACGTTACTTTGGTGCGTGGACAATTACCGAAGATTAATTTTAAATGATTGATACGGGAGAGTGCTAATGCACTCTCCTATTATGTTGGAGGAAAGTTATGGCGACAGCTAGAACGAAAAAGGAAACTGTTGCTGGATCTGTAAAACCAGCTAACACTGCCGTAGAACCAAAAGTTGAATCGGCAGCTACTAAAATGGAACCTGTAAAAGAAAAAAGAGTATTCACAGATTCCGATTATGTATTGTGCCGCTCTATTACTTATGGCGGATTATATATTGGCGGGCAATCCGGAAATATGTACGAATTCAGAGACTATGGCTCCGAATGCGAAATCAACTACAGAGATTTGGTTTCTCTTATTCGAAAAGGATCTGATCACATATTTTTGCCGCGTTTTATCATTCTTGACGAAGATCTATTGGACGATTTCCCCACTGTCAGGAGAGCTTACGAAGTTGCATACACGCGAAAGGATCTGCTGGAAATTCTTGCACTTCCTACATCTCAGATGAAGGCTGCTATCTCGGAACTTCCAGAGGCAACACAGAATGTGCTCGAAAAAATGATCGGCGAAGAAATCGCAAATGGAAGTCTCGACAGTATCTCGAAAGTTCGAACTTTAAGCAATTTATTCAACTCGGATTTTAATCTTTTGAGTAGTTTATTTGTTAAATAATGGAGGTGGCTAAATGTTACTTCCATACGAAAAAATATTTTCGAGATCAAGAGGGCTTATTGATGATCCAAAGGAATTATCTTTGGATATAAATGATCAGATCGAGATAAACACAGAGAGGCTGCACAATGTAATTGGAGATCCAAGAGTTCGAAGAATATTTTCATCCATTACATTTGACGATGAAATTCAAATAATTGATTTTACGCTGAACAACCCCGTTGACGATGCATCTGATTCTGATTATGTTGTTGGTATTTTTACTATAGGAATGACAATCGAGTGGCTAAAGCCGCAAGTGAATTCCATTAGACGAACTTCTTTCGTGATTGGTACTGACAGAGAAAAGAAATTGCTCGACAATTATAAAGAAATGATTGAACAGCTTGATTCTCTAAAAACAGAATTATACAAGAGGATTTGTGATCGCGGATATATGTATAACTCTTATATAAACGAGAGGGTTTGATATGAAATATATATACGGGAAATTTACCAATAAACAAATTAAAGAAGCCGCTCTTGCAATGCATACTGATATCCATAGATTGCTTCTGCATAAGGATAACCACGTCGATCAGAAAATATTTGAAAACGACGATGACTTTCTCACATTTTTTCAGAAGGTTCTATATAAATTTGGTGGAACAAAAACGTTGTTTAACAATAACGGAATTATGGTTGCTTTGATGTCAACATTGCAGGCTGCTTACGACGAATCTGTAAGTGATCATTTTGACTACACTACATTTCGCAAAGCTATTTTAGATAGTCATGGCTACATCAAGCAAATGTTTGAGAATCAAGGAGGTGTAAGCAGTGCCAAGTCTGTCAACAGCAAGGCGTGTTGCTACCGTCAAAACAAATAATTCGAGAACGTTGGGACAAATTTATAAGGAAGATTCTGATCGGATTATGGAGTTGGTATGGGATGGTGATATTCAGTCTAAAATTGGTTATATCTACGATTATAAACATGACGATCAGCCAAATCTTAGAGATCATATGACATATGAACATACCACTAAAACAATGATTGATGTGAAGCTTATTGTAAAGTCGAATTACTCATTGGATCAGGATCAACCAGAGTTTTATTGTCAGTTCAAACCATCTCAGAAATTGGAATTTAACCAGGGCGACGATCTGTATTATTTCGAAACGGATTACCGTGAGAAGTATGGCATAGAATTTCCGATTGGATTGTTTTTGGATTTGCCAGACGATCGCGGTATTTACCGCAAGTGGCTAATCTGCGGAAAGGAAATTGCGAATCAGTTTCCGAAATATTTAATTCTGCCGATTGATTATCAGTTTATGTGGATTGAAAAGAATGGTTCTCACATTTGCAAGAGGAAAATGTGGGGAACCGGTAGAAGCCAAAAGTCGTAAAATGTATGCGCTTCACATTGGAAACAATGTGTCGAAAGCTTTCTAACGCTGGAAGTTTACAATGCCAATTACACTACAACGTAAAGATGAAATATGCTTAGACGTGAATGTTGCTGAAAGGCTGAAAGAAGTAATTGGATGGCATATGCTGCAATAAAAGCGTCGCAAGACGTGCTAAGTGCCGCTAACAAGTAATAATCAGCTGCCAAAACTCGAATAGAGTAAGGTTCAACGAGCATGTACCCAAGTGGGTTAAAGGAAGCCGCCTAAGTCCTTATGGATATGGCGTTGATGTGCTCTGAACTTCTGGTGATAAACCAGAGAAAATGGGATTATTCCTATCTTTATCAGATTAACGACCTGATAGAGTAACACAAAGATACTATTGGCGTATATACCGATCAAAAATTCACTCGTCCCGATAACCAAACAAAATGTATTCTTCCACTGAACGATATCACGGAAAATATTTGGTATACAGATGATGATAGTAAAAATATGCGTATGGTCGTTTCTGCTAAAACCAAACATCCTATTGTTTGGAAAGTGACCAAAGTAGAAAATCTTCAACCTATCGGAACGCAAACTATAACGTTTTATCAGAATTACTGGAATTCACACACGGATTTTATTGAAGAAGAAAATGGCAAAGTTGTTGGGATGTGGGCAGATTATTTTGATGCAAATATTCCACCGACAGACCCTGAGATTCCTGATTATGTCCCCTCTCCTATTACCGCAAAACTCTCCGCTTCTACTACTTTCATCAAGGCTGGCGGAAGCTATAAATTGCTCACGGTCAACATGTATGACAAATCAGGAGAAGATGTCACGTCTGAATATTCTGACGCAACATTTACCTGGACTTGTAATGTAGAAAACAATGATTGGACAGATAAAGTAACATGGCGGAAATGTACTGATTTCGACCAAACGAAATTAAAGTTTCCTAGCGACACTTCGCAGCTTGGTAAAGCTCTAAATATCAGTTGTACGATCAAGCGTGGAGACACTGAAATTGTTTCAGAACCGTTACTCTTGAATATATCGGAATAAAAGGAGATTTTATGGCAGAACAACTTTTAACAAAGGACGATGTTCTTAATAAGCTCAGGGCGTATGGGAAAAATCCGGATGACGATGTTATAAGGATAAAAAAACAGATTAGACACATTCTGCTGCGTAGTCCAGAACTATTATATGCACTCCATGTTAAAGATCTTGAATCCGAGTTGTTTAGCAAAGATGGGTCTATTAACTGGGAGTGGAATGCAGAAAAGGAAGAATTTGAACCGTTAGGAGAATGGGATCGATATGAAGGATCTGATGCTCCTATTCGTCCGTTTTTGTTTATTCCAAATACACAAACTGATGTAGAGAATTTTTTATGCTATCAGGTTGATACCGATGAAAACATTCGATACAATCCAAGCGAAAAAGTTTTGCAGATTGTTTTTACGATCTTCGTACACGGGGGAAATCGAATAGATCCTCTTACCGGAATTGCTCGGCACGATTTGATTGCTGGCATTATTAGGGAGAAATTCGCATGGATCGGATTGGAGATTTCTACGACTACACCGGTTTATAATAAGGAGTCTACGACGGACAATAATTATGTCGTGCGGACATTAAAATATGAATGTACTCTTCCGAACGATCTCGTTGAGACGTCGAACGGAAGAACTTTTTACAAAAACAAAAGGTGGTGATTGATTGCTAGGGAATAATGCTTTAGTACAAAACGCCATCGAACAACAAGTCAATGAACAAGTCATCGAGCAAGATCAGCTCGGATTCAGCCCTTTAAAAATCTATTTTGGAGATGATTTTCAGGTCACAGACAAGATAACGATACATACAATTTCAATTCAGGACATTATCGATTATGGCGAAGTTGACCTTTATCGAACTCTTGAACCGTTCATTTCTAATACGACAAAATACAGAGTTCAGCTATGGGATATGGGCATTGATTGGAATAAGATATCCAATCAGGAGTTGTTTCTTATTCTTCTAAAAAATATCAATTCTCCGTATTCTATTAAATTATTCGGTGAAATTGATTTCTCAAAATTTATCCTACAGAAAATTGGTGTTCGGGAAGATGGATCAGATATTTTGAGTTTATACAGTCCAGAACAGGATATTGAAATCACTGAGGAAACGCAGGAAAAAATGTCCAAGTACATCCAGTATATGTTTGGCATGTATCCTCCGCAGGAAGAATTTGTAAGTGGAAAACAGTTGAAAATGGATTTGATTAACAATGACAGACAGAAGCAGATGCTTCGAAAAAAAGAGTTGTCAAATCAAACCGGCACTGTTTTATTGTCTCAGATTTCTTTTTGTGTAAATCATCCCGGATTTAAGTATAAAAAGGACGAATTAAGAGAGGTGAATTTTAACGAATTCATCGACAGTGTTCAAAGACTTTTAGTTTACGAATCTACTCATGCTTTGTATATTGGCATGAACAGCGGGTTTGTAGATACTTCAAAAATTAAAGACAAAGAACGATTTAATTTCATGCGTGTTCCAACTGACGGAACAGAAAACGCATGATTTTTTATTTTACAAAACAAGGAGGATTAAGATTATGAGTTTTAAGCTTGGAGACCGTATTTATAAAGAAATTCTTTATTTTTACACAGAAGATTTAACAAGCGAACTGCCCTTATACGTTCTTACTCAGTTAAGCGAGGCTACTGTAGAAATTACGGCAGAGTCTACTGAAGTAACAGATAAGAATGGCAATCTGGTTAAGAAGATTTGGAAGTCCAAAGCTGGTACTTTCAGCGCTACAAATGCATTTGTAAACACCAATATTATTGCAGCAAGTTCTGGGTCTACACCTATCTTTGCTTCTAAGGACAATAAGGTTGTAATGCCTAAGATGTTCCACGTTGCCGCAGGAACAAAAGTTAATCTTGGCGACTACGTTGAAGGCAGCGTAAAGGTTTGTCAGTATTTCGGAGAGGGCGCAATCGGCAAGACTTACGAACTGAATACAACTGCAAGCGAAACACAGTTTGCAATTGCAAGTGAAACCAAAGAACTGACTCTGCCTACTGATCCAGAAGCTGATGCATACTTCGTTAAGTATGAAAGAGAAGTAGAAGTTGGATCTAAGATTTCCAACAAGGCAGATGAGTTCCCTGCTTCTGTTCGTGCAATTATGAAGGCAACTTACTACAATCCTTGCAAGAAGAATGAGCTGAAGGCTGACTACATTGAGTTTCCTTCCTTCCAGGTTTCTCCTGAGACTTCTTTCCCTGTGTCCGCAGATTCTGCAACAATGGACTTCTCTGGTGATCTGGAAATTGATTACTGTGGAACCGATCGTGTTCTGTACAACGTTTACAGCGCTGACGAAGTTGACGGTGAGTAATTAAAAATGTGTGGAGAGTGGGAAACCGCTCTCCTATTTTTAAGGAGGTTGCATGGGAAGACCGAATAGAAAATGCTTGGTTTGCGGCAAAGAATACGAATTCTGTAGATCATGTTTTGAATTTGTAAATCATCCTGTTTGGAAGAATTTGTTAGACGAAGATAATTGCAGAAAAGTATTTGATGCTGTAAGTAATTACAAACAGAATGCAATCACCAAAATGGTTGCAAAAGAAAGACTGTCCGAATGCGATTTATCTCGCAAGGACGAATGGAATGATAGCATCAGAAATGATATTAATGAAATTATGAGGGAAGAGACAATTGTTGTAAGAAAGAAAAAGCCCGCTATTTTGAAAGATGAAGCGGTGCAAAATACAGAGACGGTTGATATGTGTGATTGATTTTAGGGATACAACTCCACATATAAATTGGGCTTGTATCCCTATTTTTTACCTTTTTTGGAGTGAAAGGAAGATTATGAAATATGATAAAGAATATTCCACTCAGTTTCCTGATGAGTTCCAATATTTAAGGAGTCGAGGAATCCGGTATACATTTGTTAAAACATCTCCAGAGGGAATTACCACTTGGAAATACAAAAAGACGCCGGAACTATTCGAAGAGTTAAAAAATTTTTACGTTAATAATGAATATTACGATTAATAGGAGGGTTTATGTATTTAGATAATGCTGCTACTACTCCTTTAACTGACTCGGTTAAAGAATATGTTATTTCGATTTTAGACAAATTTGGGAACCCATCTAGTCTATATAGGCTGGGTGATGAAACAAAACAGATTATTACATGTGCACGCAGAAACGTTGCGCAATTCATCAATGCCGATCCGAAAAATATTATATTTACAAGTTCAGGATCTGCAAGTAATACATTGGCAATTCGAGGATATATGGAAGCAAATGAAGTTGCTCTTTTATACTCTCCTATTGCCCACAAATCAATTTTAGAATATGAAAAATATGAGCCAAAAGCATATAAGCTAAAAGTTGATAACGCCGGAAACATCGACTTAAATGATTTGAAGGATTGGGTTCGTGATCGGCAGGAAAAATATTTGGTTGCAATTGACTATGCAAATTCTGAAATCGGAACAATTCAAGATGTTAAGAAGATTATTGAGATTGTTCATTTTTACGGAGGAACCGTTTATTTAGACTGCACAGGATCTATTCCTCAGATTCCGCTGGATGTGAAATCTTTGGATGTTGATATGGTCGGATTTTCCGCGCATAAGCTCGGCGCATTAAAAGGATGCGGCGTCCTGTATAAGAAGCCCCATATCAATCTATCTCCGCTAGTCTATGGATCTCAAGAGTTCGGCTATGTTGGCGGAACAGAAAATATTCTTGGCATTGCGTCACTAGGAAAAGCGGTTGAAGAATACGACTACTCTTCCATTACGTCTGAAAACAGAGATTACCTTTACAAAAATATCAGAGAGAATATTGCCGGTGTAGAACTTATTGGTGCGCTAAAAAATAGACTTCCGCTAAATCTGTATCTGTGCGTAAAAAATGTGGATGGCGAGGCTCTTACTATTCTACTGGATACGAATGGATATCAGGTGTCTACTGGTTCTGCTTGCAGTAGCGGGTCGTTAGCACCATCTCCTACTTTACAGGCGATTCAGATGAATGGAGAGGATCTGCATAGCTGCATCAGGATTACTCTGTCCGGAAAAGAAACGAAAGAAGAACTTGATGATTTTTGTAAAAAATTAAGAAGTGAAATTAGCATTTTGCGATCTTATGGCATGTAAGGTAAAGGAAGTGTTAGTATACCACAGAACCCAGGAAAAATTTTCGAACAGTCTATAAAAGAATCTGTGCCAGACACATGTTGGCTATATAGGCTTAGAGACAATGCCGCTTCTTTTGGCGGTGGAAACAATACACGATTTGCCAGCAAAAATATTTGTGACTACTTATGTCTTGACGACAAGACAAAAACCTTGTATTTGTGGGAATTAAAATCCACGCAAGGGACGAGCCTTCCTTTTTCAATGATTAGAGAAAATCAGATAAAAATGTTGAAAGATGCGAGCGCACATAATTTGATTGCTGGCTTTATTTGTAATTTTAGAAATAAAAACAATGAAACGTTTTTCATCGAAATCGGCGATTTTTGCGATATGATGGAGAATATAAATAAGAAGTCTTTTAAAACGAAAGATTTACAGAAAAATGGTGCGATCTGCATCGACAGCACAAAAAAGCGAACCAGATATGCTTATGATATTGATGGTTTAATTAAAAAGTTTCATTTGTAGGAGAAAAAGGAATATGGATAAGATTTCAATTAAAAAATTTTGCGAAGAATATGAAAACATGGCAACCGACTCAATGAGAAAAATGTATTTAAAAGATCATCTTGAAGTCATTCATTATCTTCCGCTACTAACAAAAACTACTATGATTGATAATTTGACAAACATTACAATGATCGATAAAAATTCAGGAAATGTAAAAGTCAATTCGATTGTAGAGTATGTATTGCTTACACGGATTTTGGTAGAAAACTACACTAACCTAACCGTAGAATCAAAAGGATTTTATGAAGAATACGACGCATTAAAGAAAAGCGGTTTGTTTGATATTTTGCTTGTTGGAAACGATGCTACTCCTCCGCTTATTCCGTATACGGAAATTGCTGAGTTCAAGCATTTACTGTCACTAAAGAAACAGGATATCATGACAAACAAATATGAGTTGCATAGCTATATCAATGAGCAAATTGATCGTTTTTCAACGCTTTTCGATGCAACTATGAATCCTATTTTAGAAGCGATTGGTAAAAAAATCGAGAATATTCCAGAAGAAGAAATTAATGACATCGTTGATTTTGCTAAGAAAGGCGCATTCCAAGAAGTATAGAAAATTCATTTTTTGGGGCTATTATATGATCATTAAGCAAAAAAAAAGAAACGATATAATTCAGATACAAAACGCAGAGAAGAATATCTTGATGATAAAGAATTTCATTCTTTGCAAGAGATTAAAGATTATTGTATGGACGAAACTAATCATACATCAATTACCGATTGTGTAATATTTGCGTTCACTATTATGGATACAAATGAAGACGTAGAAATAATTGGCTCGTGGAAACGAAGTGATGATGATTTCTATTATGTAGTTTTATATTATGGGTTTTAACAAACAAGCTCTATACGTGTCATAGCGTATGGGGCTTTTCTTGTGGAGAGCGACGATACTCCTCTCCTATTTCAGCAAATAAATAGTGAAATTTTGGAGGTGATGATAGATGGGAACTTTTAAATTAAATGATTCTTTTAAGAAAAAAATAGAAAAAGAATGTCAGGAAAAAGCAATTAATCTTGCGAAAGAAGCAAGAGAAAAATTAACAAATCAATATATCACCTTGTTGGATTGGTATTATGCAGATTATCAGCCCAAAAGAAATGTTTATGATGTTCCATATTATGAGAGGACATTTAATTTATATAAATCTGCACATAGGTATTATGAAAATTCCCATAATTCTAGCTTTTGTGGTGGGGTGAGGATTGACGCAGACGGGATGAATGATTATGCGGGCGCAAGAAATCAAGAAATTTCCGCTCAACGATTATTAGATAAGTTTATATATACTCCAACTCAACCCGCAGCCACATGGCATGGCGGCGACTGGCATGGCGGATATGGGAACATGGCTAGTTTTAGTATTTATAACGAAATTCATAAATATAGAGATGAATTATTGAAAGATTTCCAAAAAAGATGTTCTGTAAATTAAGTGAGGCGAAAATATGAATAAAGATGGTGTTGTAAGTATTGGCATTGAATATAAAAAAGAATTCAATCAAATGATTAGTGATTATGAGTCTACATTATCAGAAATGGCTTCCAATAAAACCATTTCTAAGGGTATGAAAGCACAGTTTGATAATGTTATTGCAGAACTCCGTTCATTTAAAGCCGAGATGGATAAACAATTATCCGATTTGAATGTTGGGAAAGTCGATGTTACAAAATTTGAATCATTTAAGAAGTCTATTTCTAAGAAGTTTGAATCCATTAATGGAGACATTAGTACATTAAATACTGCTGTATCATTATTAAACGAAAAGATGGATATGGTTGGTAATGGTATTGATTTATCAAAGGTTCAAAATGAATTTAAAGGGTTAGAAGATTATATAAACAGAACAAATAATGCTGTTGGCGAATTTATCAAAAGTATGGATATGCAAGGCATTCATTTGTTTTCTTATGATGAAACAAACCAGAAAGAAATTCGGTCTGCAATTAAAATGATTGAATCCGAATTAAAAAATCTTGACAAGGAGTATGGGGCTAAATTTGAATTATTTGATGAGAAAGAAGCTCAGAATGAATTGGATAAACTTGCTACAGAATTAAAAAGTACAATGGATTTATTGGATTCTGCGAAGTCAAGATTATCTGGTATGGATGCATCCAGTGACATTTTTAAGAAAACAACTGGTGAAATAGCTGCTTTAGAACTTAAAGCTGCCCGATTAAGTGATACAATGGAAATTCTTTATGATACCGCTTCTGAAAAGAAATTTTCCATTGATATCACAGACGATAAAAATTTAGCGGCATATGATAAATATATTGATGAATTATCAGTGAGTTTAGATGAGGTTTCGCAATCTGCCGAAAAAGTAAAGAAGGAACTTTTAAGTTTGTTTGGAGATATTAAAAACACGAATTCAGTGCAAGTTTCTGACAAACTTAATCCTAATTCGGCTCAATTAATGACTGGATTCACAATTGAAGTAGATTCAGACGAGTTATGGAAAAAAATATCTCCCGTATTAACTGATTTGCAAAGAAAACTTAATTCTAATCCTGTTATTGCGCCTGTAAAACTGGTTGTTGCTCCTACTGCCGTCTCTCAAAACAACAATCCAGATCAATCTATTTCAACAGCTTATTCAAAAAAATATGCCAAGAAATTAGCACAAACAGGTGAATCCGCTATTATTGATATGGATAGTGTATATAAAAAGACATATACATCTATTATGGATGAAGCAGTTAAATGCGCCGAAGAATCTATAACAAAAATTCAAAAGATCTTTGAGAATACCCCAATTGATATAAAGTTACAGTTATCTCAAGAAGAATTAGATAAAATCAACAATTTTGTTTTATCCAACAAAGATGAAAAGAAAATAGATATATCTGATCAAGTAGACAAGGCTAAGACTGATGTGTCTGAGCTGAATGACAAACTTAAAGAAACAACCGAATTGATATGGGAAGCAACTCAGAACGGGAGTATCAAGTTTGATGGTGTTGAAGATTTCACAAAGCAGATAACCAATAGTTTATCAAGTCTCGAAAAACTTCAGGATATTCTTAAAGCGTTACAGAATGTTGAGATTACACTTGCCAAGGTTTCTGGAATTAGCTCTATCACAGAAATTGATAACCAATGGGAATCTTTAACGAAAAGAATCAATAATGCTATCAAGGTCGATGGTACATTTAGAAAAAATGCTAATGTTGATAAACTTGCAAGTGAATATCAGAAATATCTGGATATGGGTGGCAATAAAGAGTTATCCTCTATTTCTAAATTAAAAGACAACGAAACCGTTATTGATACAATTACTTCTAAAATGAAGGAATTGTCATCTCGAAAAATAGATGACTCTTCCGTTGAAAAAGCGGTTGACTCATTTGATAAATTTAAGTCGTCTCTTGATGATATTATTTCAAGATTAGATCATCTAATTAATCTAACAAAGAATATTGGTAATGCGTTTTATAAAATGTTCAAAGAAGCTTCTGTTAGCGATATAGATAAACAATGGTCTTCTATTGAATCTAAGTTCAAATCTATTGCCGACGAGTCTGGTAAGATTAATCTCTCAAAGCAGAAAAAAGATGTTCAAGAGTTAATGGAAATGTATCAAAAATATGCGAATGCTGGCGGCACGAAAACTCCATTCGATTTAACTGATAACACAGAAACCATTAAGAAATTAAATAAGGTGTATGGACAACTGAATGAAGCGAAAGCTCAAAGTAAGTCTGGCAACAAAATCATCTCTGATTTGAGTGAGATTGATGAGTCGATTGATTCTTTGGTAAATAGTTTAGAAAATAAATTGCCACAAGCAAGCAATATTGCTGCTACTGCTATGGAAGATTCCGCTGAGAGACAGGTTTTAGCACTTGCTTCTGTTGTAGACAATATCAATATGATTGTCGAAGAGCTTAAAAAGGTTAAAGGCGTTAAAATTCCGACGATTAAGATTGATGATGATTCTGATAAGAAATCTGCTTTAAGTGCAGAATCGAATGTTTCATCGACTTCTACAACGTCAGTAATAGATGATCAAATAAAAAAACAGAATGAGTACAACGATTTAGTTGCTGTCGGTTATGACAGAATTCGGAAAATGAAAAAGATTTCTGAAAGCGGCACAACTGGCTCTAATTCTGTTTACGATTTATTAAGATTAAATCACGAAGCATGGGACGAAGTAAAGGCTAATAATTTCTTCAATACAATCCCAGAAGAAGGCTTAAAAAGATATACGAAAATTCTTGAAGTCGTAGAAAAAATTGTACAAGAAATGGTACAGGCTTCTGGTCTTACGGAAGAACAAATCGTATCACAGCTTAAAAATATTAAAACTGCTCAAGGTGGTAGTTTTAAGTTAAATGGTGCTGATTCTGGATGGACACATTTTGCAACGTATTCTAACGGACAGAAAGATTCAATGCAGAAAGTAAATGGTATTACATATAAAGTATATGCTGCATTTGATGATATAAAAGACCTTAATCAGAATGTTGTATCTTCTATTATGGATGAGCTTACAAAAGCAGGATTTAAGGGAAGATTAAAAACAACATCAGGTTCTACTTCGTTTGGAGATAAGTTGAATGGATTAGCCATTACAGACCAAATGGTTGTTCATGGTAGTACAAAGAAGGATCAGGAAATAGCATACAATACGCTAAAAAATATGGGCTTAAAGCTTTCATATCTTGGAGGTGGAATTGATACACCTGATGGCTCTTTTTCTCGGACATTGGCAAGTGGGGAAATTAATAAATATATTCAAGGTTTAGAAAAAGAAGCTACAGTAGCCAGAGATACTGCAAAGGCAGAGCAACAGTTGGCCGACGCAAGAAAAGAATCTTCTACTGCTTCTATAGACCAAAAGAAAGACGCAATTCGAGTTAATAGTTCTTCTGCTACAAATGCTTCTACTTCTGCTATTAAAGAAGAAAATAGTGTACTACAACAGACTTCTCAGAATGCTGAAAAGGCTGCTAACAGTAAAGAGAAATTTGCAAAAGCTAATCAAGAAGTTAAGGATAGCGCTGATGCAAGCGTTGGTTCCATTCATGGCGAAAACAATGCTTTCGATCAGAATAAATGGGATGAAAATGTAAAAACAATTCAAGATTACATGGGTGCTGTTACAAAACTCAATAATCTTCAAGCAAAAGACAAAGATTCTGGAAAATATTCAAGTCAGATTGAATTACAGACAAAGAATGTCGAAGAGTTGAAACAGGCTGCTTATGAAGCAAGAGCCAACTTATCCTCTATGGTTAATCCGCATGACGTAAATATTGATACGTGGGATAAATGGCTCGATGTAATGAGGCAATTTGGTCAAGCATCTAAAGGTTCTGCTGAATCAGTTGCTAAGTTAGAGGATGCATTGAGAGATGTACAAAATTCACAAATCTCAAAATTTGAAGAACAGCGTAAGGCATATTTAAACAAACTTGTTGGATATACTGACACTTCTAAATACACATCAGATTTTATTAATCGTGCTAATGATTTAAAAGATGAAGTTGTTGCCCTTGAGTTCACAAATCCACAAGATATTGCGAGATTGCAAGAAATTGATTCAAAGATTGTTGAAATAAACAATGATTCCAAGCTCCTTGAAAATAAGCTTGTAAAACAACAATCTAAATTAGCCGAGATTGTATCTCAAATGAAGATATTTAAATCTCAGAATACGAATATGTCTAGTTCACAAAAAGCAGAATTAGATCAGATTATTAATTATGCCGAAACAATGCAACAATCTGGTAAAGAAGTTGCTAGTGAAGTTGAAAATATTAAAGTCAAATTCGCAGGATTAAAAGCAAAGGTTAATGAAACTGGCAAAGTTGGTAAGAGTTTCTTCGATCAGATTGGTAATAGACTTACGGATATGAATAGCAAGTTTATTGCACAATTCTTGAGCTGGGAGGACTGGATTAGGTATATTCGGCAAGCGGCACAAATGGTAATTGAACTTAATACCAATATTACTGAGTTGGCAAAAGTGTCTGAGCAAACAAGTAAACAAATTTATGCAGATTTTGATAGTTATGCAGATATTGCAAAAGAAATTGGTGGTACAATTTCAGACACTATTTCTGCTACTGCCGATTGGAGCAAAAATGGATATAGTATTCCAGATGCAAAACAGTTGGCTGAAATATCGCAGTTATATAAAAATGTAGGTGACGGAATCGATATTACAGCTGCAAATGAATCACTTATATCCACTTTAAAAGGCTTTCAATTAGAAGCTGATCAAGCTGAACACATAGTAGACGTGTTTAATGAGGTAAGTAATAACGAGGCTATCTCAAGTTCGGGAATAGGAGAAGCCTTGCAAAGAAGTGCCGCATCATTTAATGCTGCAAACACAAGCCTTGAGCAATCTGTAGCCCTTATAACAGCAACAAACACTGTACTTCAGGATGTTAATAAGACCGGTAATATGTGGAAGACGGTAAGCGCACGTATAAGAGGTGCAAAAGCTGAGATTGAAGAAATGGGCGAAGATACCGAAGGTATGGTTGAATCTACATCAAAACTTCAATCATTAATAAAGGGAATAACTGGCGTAGATATTCTTGAATCTGACGGGAAAACGTTCAAAGATATGTATACCATTGTTAGTGGCATCGCAGATAAGTGGTCAAGCCTTAAAGACATTGATCAGGCTGCCTTACTAGAGGCTCTAGCTGGTAAAAATCAGAGCAACGCTTTAGCTGCCGCCCTTAGTCAGCCCGATGTTTTAGAGAAGGCTTATAAAGAAGCCTCCAATGCCGCTGGTTCTGCAAGAAACGAACAAGAAGAATATGCCAAGTCAATTCAATATTCAATTGATGTTACAAAGGCAAAACTTGAAGAATTATCAAATGATCTCCTATCATCCAATTTCCTCAAGGGTGCAATTGATGCAGGTAGTAAGCTAATTGATATTTTAGATGGAATTGTAAAGAGTGGAAATGCAATTCCGACAGTATTTGCTGCTATTTTCGCAGCTCTTTCCATTAAAAAAAATGTCGGTAGGGATAAAACGTGTTCCCTCTTCTGTCATTTTGAATATGCCGACAACACACATAATTTACTTCGGATACGAAGGTTTAAAGTGTGTTATTCGTGAGATACACGATGATAAATAAATAATCGGGACAATAATCGGGAAATTAGGTACAACGATCTGGTAATGCAGATGCATCACTACTCTCCTATTGCGGCGACGCAACATGGATCGTAACAACGTGACGCTCCTAAAATCCGATGGGACAGATCTCTTAGAGATAAGCCCTCACTGTAGCGACAACTCCCACAGTAAGTTATATGCAACGATGCTTACTGAAGATGCGCTCGATACTACATTTAATAATAATGTCTGATCTGTAAAAGGATCAATTCAAACTTATCTTTGGAATGTTTTGACCTGGCTGTTTCACCGGGTAGATAAGATGAAACACAAAAATAAAAACCGTCATTCTAATTTTCTGATTTCACACATATTTTTCCAAAATTGTATATAGACATATCTTTCTGTTTATGCTATTTTAAAATTAAATAATATCACGAACAGGAGGATTTTATTATGGCAAGAGGACGTCGCAAACAAACAGCTACTTTAGAGGAGAAAATTGTAGAAATTACTTCTGAAATTGAAAATATGGAATCTACGTTAAAAGCGTTAAAAGCAGAAAGAAAAGATCTGGAAAATCAGCTTCGCGTGAAAGAACTTGACGATCTGGATAAGTTAATGAAGGAAAAAGGAATTTCGTTCGAAAAACTGAGAGAGATGATCGGCTAATTGAAAACAAACGTCCTGATCGGACGAAATTGAAGATGGGCAGAAAGGCTTCGTATTTTTATACGGAGCTTTTTTGTTGTCAAAAAAAGATGGATATTAGAATATTCGGAGGTGTTTTCGTGGATATAAAGGTTGTTAAAAGCGAAAAGAAAATTTGCCCATGCTGTATGGAAGAACATGTAGTGAAAACCGTTCTTGTTGTGGATCATACCACATTTAAAAATAGTCTAGTCGATTATGAGGCGTCATATTTCTTCTGTGATCTAGCAAAAGAATTCTATATGGATGAACAGCAGATGCGAGACAACAACATCAAATTAAAAGACGCGTATAGAAAAAGAATGAATCTTAATGCGGCAGCATTAAAATGAATCGAGGTTGAACAAAACTGATGGATAACGAAAAAATGCGGATAAGTATCCGACATGATTATTTGAAATCGAATGGAGTGAATGATCCGGTTAAAGTGGATATCTTCGTATCGGAAATATATTCCTTATTAAAAGAGCGGAATTTTTCGATCGTTGAAGCAGACGAAGTTGTAAAAGCTCTGTCATGCTTAATCGAAAATGATAAAAAATTGATTACGAGAGAGCCTCTCAAAACTGTTGAAAAATATAATAGAGAGGGTTAATCTCCTGCTCTTTATTATATATTCTCATCACTCTTCTGATCCAAGGAATAAAAGACCTGTCATCCGACAAGTCTTCTACTCTCCTATCCTATTTACCGTTTATTGAAAGATATTGGTATCCGGAACGTTGTGTTTCATTGGTTTTATTAAACATACGTTCTGATAGTATTCTGTCGATTATTGGTATATAATGGTAATATTAAATACTAATGATTGGGGAATACTATGAAGATAATGAATAAATACGAAGCGCTATATAGATGGTCCTGCCACAAAATGAAGATACAAGAAAAATTTGAACGGAATAATCAAATACACATTAAATATCCTCGTGGTGCAGTCTAGACTTGCTATATGGGTGTAAATATAGGACATGAAAAAAGTCGTCTTGAAGCAAGACCTTGCTTAATTGTTTCTACAGATGAAATTAATAAAAAGAGTTCTAATGTTATTATTGTCCCATTGTCTAAGGAAATTAAATATAAAAAAGATTCTGCTACGGAATTGGCTTATCCGTGGCATTATGTTCTACAAAAGGCAAAATATAGCAAATTAACATATGATTCAGTAGTTCAGTGTGAAGACTTAAGATGTGTATCAAAATCAAGAATGGGCAAGTTTATTATGAAAATTGATCCAGAAGATTTAGGTGAGATAAAGAAAAGATTAAAAAGAACTTTACAACTTTAATCACAGGTGGTATAATATGTTCATAAAATATAAAACCATTATATATATCGCATTCCTTTGACTTAATGATTGTACCTATAGGCAATCTGCTTTACAGTTATTCTCAAAGAGTCATTGTTCGTTTGCTTATGACAAGTTTGAATTGGGATGGCATAATCCCGCCTATGAGTTTTATATTGATAAAAGAGACATCATTACGATGTCTCTTTTGTTTTGTAAAAAATGAAGAGCAAACGTATTCACACTTGCTCTTCTATTCTAATTCATTCTGGCGTAGTCGGAACATATGTTTTATTACTCTTCTACTCTGATTTAATCTAATATAGCCGAAACGTTAGCTTACCAAGTATATCCACAATTGTTACACTTGAAGCTTTTGTTGATTTTCCCGCTCAAAAGATCCCAAAATCCAACCGACGCAATACGTTCTGCTCCGCTAATTTTCTTTACATTTAGACTGCCACAAGTCGGACAAGTCGGCAAATTCTCACCATCGTTTTTCAGAATCATTTTCATATCAGCGCCTTTACTGAACGCACTTGCCATTTTCATTTGACGACTGATTTCTGCATTGCGCCGAGCGAGATCTCCATCTCTTGAATCAAAAAGTTTCTGATCAAATTCTGGTGACGGTTTAACAAGTTCTTCGTAAATCCTCTGTTTTAATGGAGTATCCTTTCCTACTATATCCAAATCACTCTCGTACATGTCTGTAGGAAGCTTATACATTTTAGATCTACAATAATCACATGTATGTTCTTCCTCTTTTGTTGAATGAGTCATAATGGTTCTTCCGCATTTTTTGCAATAAAAAATCATAATTATACCTCCCCTCAATTTTAATCATTTTATCATATATTATAATACAGTACAAGGTTTAAAACCCCCAAAAAAACAGTATGATATTCAAAACGTTTGACAGCGACATTGATAAAATGAGTTCTAAATGGGGTGTATTTGGCAAGTCATTTGCTGATATTGGAAGCGCTATTTTCGGAAGAATTAATGATATCAACAAAAATTTTCAATTGACAGATAATTTATTAAATGCATTCAATAATTCTGACAGTATATTCGAGAGATTGTACTCATCTTCAAAAATTAAACCGTTAAACATTGAAGAGTTGTTTCCGACTGAAAAATTGGATTCTAATTTCGATTTTTCTTACTGGATAAAAAGTCTCAGTGATATGGATAAAAATGCAAAATTAGGTACCAAAACATGGCAGGAATATTCAGACGAATTGGAGAATAGTCAAAAATGGATTGCAGAGTTCGGACAGGACACCGAGGGAACTATTCGTACTGAAGCAGGTTTGACAAAAGCTTATCAAGAAGCGAGGCAAAGTGCTATCTCATTTAACGCCGGATTGCAGAAAACTACGTTGGGGGCAAAAGCCGCCGAACTAGGAATGAAAGCGTTGGCAGTAGCCGGGAATATGTTTGTATCTTTCATGATCAGCGAAGGCATTTCTCTGATTTATGATTTTGCGAACGCAGAAAATGCATTGGCAGAAAAATCCTCTAAACTTGGTTCCGAGTTTAAAAGCACAAAATCTGAAATCGAAGGCTATCAGAAACGTATTGAAGAATGCAGGAAAACCATTGAAACCCAGACTTCTTCTTATTCGGATGTCGTAGATGCTAGGAAAGAGGTTCTTTCCATTCAGAATGAAATGATTGAGAAATACGGTTCTGAATCAGATTCCATTGATCTTGTAACGGAAGCAATAAACGGAAATATCAATGCATTCGAAAAACTAACTGCTCAATCATGGGATGAAACTAAAATCGAATTCGATAAACACGACGGTTATAAAGGGTTAATCGTAGATAATTTCTTGAACAGAAATTACAACGGCAGCAATTTCGAAAGAATGATTGATGAGGTTGAAAACGCTTCTACTACTTTCAGTCTCATGGCGGAAAATACTGATAAGTATAAGGAATTTATCGACAAGCTGAAAGAACTTTATAACGCTGAATATACCATGACGGATCATGGTGTTTCCAATATTACCATCGATGGAAATCTTGACGAAGTGTATGATAAGCTCTTAGCTATTAAATCACTAGCGAAAAGTTATGACATTGACTGGACTGCCGATTTAACGGATGCAATCAATAAGACGAAAAGCAAGCTTGATGATTACAAAGACATTTATAATCAACACGTTCTGAATGATATTATCTTCGGCGCGGGAAATGATAAATATGCGAGTGCTTTTAAAGAAGCGAACGATACATATGAAAAATATAATCAGGCCGTAATAAACGGAAATGAGAAGGCTGCCGAATCCGCAAAGGAGGAATACGCTCAACTCGTATCTGGATTCTCTTCTGCTTTTGCCAATGATGAAAACGGGCAGGCAGTTATCGATTACTTCTCTTCTATGTATCCTGAATTGGAAGCTATCGTTCAGTCTTGGAATTTCAAAGCAAAAATCACTCCCGTATTTTCTGATGGGTCTGATAATCCGAATTATGACGCTAAGACGGATGCAGACTTAAAGGGCATAGTAGACAAGTTTCAAATATCGGAAGATCTTCTTAATTTTAACCGAGATGCTTCTACAGATCAGGAAATGAACGATGCTTACGACAAGGCTAAACAAATCGCTACGGATTACTTTGACGGAAGCTTAGAGCAGCTTGCGAAATTCCTTATAGAAATGTATGGAATGGGGACGCAGGATCAGCTAGATTTTGTTGAAAAGTTTCAACATATGAAAAAGCGAAGCGGATCTGTGAATGCAAATCAAACGACCGCAGAAAGTTGGTACGACAGCCTGTCCGATGATGATAAGGAGTTGGCAAATTCTTCTGAATTTATTGACAAGATAGAACAGATGCAAAAGGATGCAGACGAGCGGACAAACAAGGCGTCTGCCGCCCTTCAATCAGCCAAGGAAAATCTTGAGGAAGAATATACTAAGATTTTTGATTGGGATCTTGATGAATACGCTTCAAAGATACAAGACGGTTCAATTCAGACAAAATTCGGCAACGTCGATATGGACAAGCGCACCATTATTAAATGGTCTAACGAGCTAAAGCAAACATATAAAGATGAATTAGCGAGTTGGGACTACAATCCTACTGTTGGAAGCATCGATACTGTATTTGGCAGTTCCGCACGATTCGGAACGGATTTAAACGGCACTGGCTGGGAAGTTGCGTTTACACCCATTTTACCAGACGGTAGATTTCTGTCGAGCGACACCGTATATGATTATATTGAAAGCATTTTAAAAGACGCTTATGCGGACGACGGCAAAGTAACCGACGGTGAACTAAAAGATCTCGACGCGCAAGGCAGAATGGTTGGAGATACTTTTGTTAAGGGAATTTACGCTGGCGTTGACGACAGTATGGATTACAGCAAGGGCGGAAATTGGGCAAATATTGTTGGCGCTCTTATGCATTTTGTTGGAAACTTCGGCGCTGTTCCGCTTGCGAAACAATCTGTCGACGAAGAATCTGCAGCGATGGACGAGGCGACTGTTTCAGCGGAAGATTATTCGAACGCTCTACAGGAACTGAAAAATTCTCAGCAAGAAGTTAATGTTCAGCCTACTACGTTGACTGAAAAAATATATGCATCCAAGGATGCTATCGACAAATTTGAAAGTTCTGTAAATAGCGCTTATGAAGCGTATAAGACATTGACAGGTGTAAACGTGTCGTCCTCTGATATGCTATCTTCTATCATGTCAATTACTTCTGCGCTCAAAGATATGGGGGCAGATTTAAACTGGGATTTTATTGATAATGCGGAAACACTTGGTCGTGTCATTGAAAGTATTTCAAAAAAGTATGCAAACAGTATTTTAACTGGTGCTGGAATTGATACCGATAGTAAATTTGGAAAGCTACTTGCCGACAACATTGTTAATGCAAGAAAAGCCGCCGCAGAACTTGATAATGTAAACTCTGCGATTGATTCTTTGCAGAGTGCATATAGTAGCCTGACGGAAATCATAGAGAACTACAATGAAACAGGTTATATTACATTTGATCAGTTGCAGACGCTTCTTGCAATGGAACCAGATTATCTGTCATGCCTTGTCGATGAAAACGGGCAGTTACAGCTTAACCAATCGGCGGTCGAGGCTTTGGCCGATCAGAGACTTAACGATGCACGAGCACAAGCGGTCGCCCAGGCTATTGCTGAACTCGGTCAACTTACTTTAAAAGCAGAACAAACTGCCGCAGAGAATAATGGACAAGCATTCGAAGATCAGATAACCCATTTGAGCAATTACAGCCAGAGCCTTGCTACTGTAATTGGACAGGCAGCTCTCGGAACGGAAGTTATTGGCGGTTTAAACGCTGCACTTGACGGTGCGAAAGATTCTGGTGTTTCGGAAGAGGATATCCAAACGGTAATGGATAATCTCCAAAAGAAACTCGATCTGATTAACACTGTTCAAAATACGAATATTTCTAAAACGCTTGGCGGCGGTGGTGGCAAATCCTCCGGTGGATCTAAATCCGAAACAGACGAATATCTTGAAAACTTCGAGAAAATGCAAGACAAGCTCAAAGATCTCTACGATCAGGGCAAAATCACCACAAAGCAGTATTACGACGCTCTTCGTGCGCTTGCTGAAAAATATCTGAAAGACCGAGAAAAGTATGCAGACAAACTTGCAGAAATCGAGCAGGAATATGCAAAGGGCATGAAGGAGCTTTACGACACTGTAATCTCCGGCATCATCTCTAAGATTGATAAGCGAATCAGTGCGTTGAACGATCAAAAAGACGCTGCTGTTAGCGCGTTGGAAGCCGAAGAAAAAGCGGCTAAAAAGACCCTCGAAGCCCAAAAGGAAGCTCTTCAAGTAGAAATCGACGCGATTGATAAGCAGATTAGCTCAAAACAAGAGTTGATTGATTCCATCAACGACGAAGCAGATGCAAAGCAGCGTGCCTACGATCTGGACAAGGCGCAGTATGAACTGGATCGTCTGAGAAATCAGAAAACCATCTACGAGTATTCTGGTAAAGAAAAAGGATTCATCTATAAGACCGACGATAAAGCTATTCGCGATCAGGAACAGGAAGTTGATGATAAGAAGCGTGAAATCCGTATCGCCAACATCGAGAAAGAAATTTCTGCCCTCGAAAAGCGTAAGTCTGCCCTCGAAGAACAGCAAAACGCGATTGACGATCAGATTGACGCTATCTCCGATTATTACGAAGAACTAATCACTAATACCGAAGCGTACTGGGACGAAATCATCAAAGGCATGGAAGAAACCAAGACGAAATGGGAGGAGCTTCAGGAACTGCAAGAGAATGCAGAGCTGGAGATGAATCTTAGATCTCTTGGTTACGAAGGCGGCATTGATGAAGTTCTAGCTTTGACGGACGAACAGTTTGCGCAGTTCAAGAATAACTATCTACAATATATCGCCGGAATGAATCAGGGCAACCAGTCTTTCATTGATTCTTTGAGTCAAATTTCAGGTGTTGACATTGGAAATCTTCCGGACATATTCGAGGAAACACAGAAATATATTGATATGCTCGGTCAGGGCATTGATTTTACCGCGTTGGATTCTTCTCTTGGCGGCGTTATTGATGGATTTACAGAGATTGCTAATAACGCAAAGTTGGCAACTGGCGCAGTCATCGGAGGTGCCGCTACTACTTCTGCTAATTCTTCCGGAAATAAAAATGGAGCACAAGGCGAAAACGGGCAAAGCTCTTCTGGTTCTGGAGATAGTCTTAACGGTGGAATTAAAACGATGTCCGAAGAAAGTGTTCCTAAAATCAACGAAGTTGCAAACGCTTTCGCTGGAAGTGAAGAAGGCGAGGATACAGGAACAAGCGTTGCGGGAAGCGCGCAGAAAGCATCTAAGGCGATCAGTTCCGGTAAGGATTCCGGCGGTGAGGAAGATGAGTCTTTACAGGGATCAATCAAAACTCAGGTTGAAGCTGCGGTTGACGAAGAAGAAGGTATTCCGAAACAAACAGAAGCTTGGGACGGTCTGAATGAGATGTTGGGCAACATCAAGAAAAACCTGGAAGACATCAAAACTTTAATCAACGAGATTTCCAATATGGATTTAAGCGGATTAAGTGCAATTGGTGGCATTCAAATCGGAGGTGGTGCTCGTGTAGATGGAACTGCATTTGCATCTGGTACGTTAGGAAAGGTTTCTGATAACGGTGTTGCTCTCGGTGGCGAGCTTGGACGTGAAATGGTTGTTCGTGATGGAAGATTCTTTACGGTTGGTGATAACGGTGCTGAACTGTTCCATCATAAGAAAGGTGACATCATCTTCAATCATAAGCAGACGCAGGATATTTTGAAAAATGGGCACACAAATTCCAGAGGTAAGGCTTTTGCAGGCGGAAACGTGAGCAGTCTACCGAAAGAATACAGTCTGCCGTCTCAGGAAGTCATGGATCGTATGGCAAAGCTGGAAGCTGGATTCAATTCTCTTAACAGAGACGAGTCTCTTTTGGTTCAGATGCAAATTCGTGATAATACGAAGAAAATCTATGAACAGAATGCTCGTGCGATTCAGGAAGTTCAAAAATACAATAAGAGTAATTCTACGAGCAACACGTATAATTATTCTATCGATGCTATTGAGCTGCCGAACGTTATGAACGGTGAGGACTTCTATCGTGACATAAGAAGGCTTAATACTCTTATAAAGCAACAAGGTAATACCAGGAAATAGTCGTTGGTGCATCTCATGGGGAATCTTGTGGGATGCACTTTCGAATACGTGTTCAGAATAGCAATTAGTCGGCCATTGGTATATTATATCGATGGCTGGATGTATTGCTTCATTCAATAGGAGGCAATATGGTAATTTATAGCGAAGAGAATAGGTGGTCTGATTTTGATTGGTTCTTAGGAAAATACGATTTTTTCTATCAAAAATATGGTCACAAATTTTTCGCAATTAGACATAAAACCATTTTAGGAATTTATGACAATTTTGATAATGCTCTTGCTGACAACATATCAAAAGGATTTCCTGTTGGAACATTTATTGTACAAGAATGTACGGGGGACGAATCCAGTTATACCGTCTGCGTTACTTCATGGCGACCGGCTTAGAGCAAATTGAGGAACTTATGAATTCAGGACAAGCTTTTACCAAAATCAAAAGGCGTCTAATCGGGCGTCTTTTTTGTTGCGCCAAAAACAACAGGAGGTTGCTCTATGAAAGCAAAAAATGAATCGGAAATCGTATTAACTCAGCTCGCTCGCACCGTAAATTCCATGATTCAAAATGCCATTCCAAGATACGATTATATCGGCTCTATCAGCAAGATCAGCACGAAAGCTGGCTACTATTCCGTTGTGATCAATCAACAGGAATACGAAATCAAGAATGGCACAGGAATCGATTTTAAAGCCGGAGACAGGTGTTTAGTGCACTGCATTTCCGGAAAATTCAACAACAAAATTATTATCGCAAAACTATAACATAAAGGAGGTGGCAATTTGGCACTGCCCTTTAAACGTCTGAAAAATCTGACGGCAATGTTGGATTTTAAGGATACTGATATTATTGTTGCAGAGGACGATGATACGACTCGCAAAGCAACAATTTATCAGCTTGTAAAATATATCAAAAATCACACAGAGATTAATTCTTATTTTGCCCATTCCGACTTAATCGGCAACAGAAATGGGGTTGCAACTCTGGATGAAAACGGCAAGATTCCAGCGGCTCAAATCAATTTTGGAAAAGCAGAAAATACCGTATACGACGGTGCGTCTGGGAAAAGTCTGGAAAATGCTGTTTCTAAAAACACAACCAAGCTTTCCAGTATAGAATCTGGAGCGAATAAATATGTTCTTCCTGATGCAACCACTGAAATTAAAGGCGGCGTAAAAATCGGCAAGAATATGACGATAAAAGACGGCGAGCTAAGTATTACGACTGACGACGTAGTAAACGCTCTCGGATACACTCCGGGAACCGGTAGCGGATCAGCAGCTTATAAAATCGGCACAGAAGATACTGCCGGAATTAGCAAGCTCTACTCTTCCACTGGTGAAAATACGGATGGTGCTATGACGCAAAAGGCGGTCAATGCAGAGTTGAACGGTCTAAAATCTATTTACGGATCGTCCCTATCTCTTTCTGGTTATTCTGTAAATCTGATTTCGCCAACCGGCAGTACATTATCCACTTTGGAACTGCCATATGTGAAAGAGGTAAATAGTTCTGACGAACCAACTGAAAATGTAGATAGCATCAATTATTGGATGCAGGAATATTAGGAGGTTTGAGCAATGGCAAAATTAACTACTCCAATCGTTCCTCGTATCACAACGTTTGATCCGGCAGTCGATATGACGGTCGATTTTCTATATACGGGGAATCAGATCAATCGAAACCGTGCTGTTGTAATCGACACATCTACTTATCAGACTGTATACGACAATGAGCAGTATCGTATGAGACTGGATCATGTATTCCCGAAAGGAACATTTACTCCGGGAAAGTCTTATCAGATCAAAATTAAAGTCTTTGATACTTATGGCAACGAGTCTGATTTTTCCGCACCAACTCTGTTTTACTGCTATTCCACTCCGTCTTTCGGGTTTTCTAATCTAACAAGTGGCGAAATTGTCCGGACGGCAAACTTAACGCTGAACCTGTTTTACTCGCAGGCTGAAAATGATACGCTGAAAGAATATCAGGTCCAACTGTATGATTATAACAAAATTCTATTAACCACATCTGGGAATCTTTACGATGCTTCCAACATGACTTGTTCTTTCAATCAGCTGAAAAATGAACATGAATATTATGTAAAAGCGGTTGGCATTACAAAGCATGATATGTCTTTTGATACCGGTCTGATCCCATTTACGGTCAAATATATTACCATTCCCACAAACGTATTATTTCAGGTTAAGAATCAGTCTATAGATGGCAGAATTTCCTTGGAAAGCGGAGTCATCGACATTGAATATCGAACCACAAATGACAACTACACCATTAAAAACGGAGAGCTGACGATTGGCGCAGACAACGTTCTCACCTATTACAACGGTTTCAAAATCGATGATGAATTTCAGGTATTTTTGAAAGCACGAAAACTTCCATTGAACACTGCTGTTTTTAAAATGACGTGTCCGGACACTGGAGAATTTTTATGGCTAGAAGTCAGGAATTACTATGGAAAATACTATGGAGTTTTGACCATACCATACGGGAACGGAATGGGCTATTATAATGTATTTTCTGAAATTCCGAATCCCTATTTAACAGATGCGGATGGAAATTTGATTACCGATACAGATGATAATGTTCTGATGATGTCAAGCAACGATTATATGGATCATCTGACATGCGTATACGACATTGAATATAAAAAAGGTTGGTACGACCTTAAAACGTACTTCGAAACCGATAAGTTAGTTGAAGATGTTTGAAAGGAGGATGATTGAACATGCTTTTCTTAGGAACAACTTTTTTCAGCGGAGCATACACAATTGATCCTCCTGCTGCAAATGTTTCGCCAATAACGGAAATTTCCCTGACCAATGGTGTTTACGACCATTTGTATGTCGGCAAAAGTGTGGATGAAGAAGTTGACGTAACGAACAATGAGTGGACGGAAAACACACTACTTAGTGCGCCGTTTGATGAAAATCTGGACGCCGGAAACTCTGGGTTCAGCCTTCGAAATACCGATACGGTTATTATTAAACGCCGGGAAAAGGGACAGATTGACTGGACAACCATTTATGTAAAACCGATCAAAACCATTGATGATTTTAAATTGATCCACTTTGATCGCTATGCTAGAAGTAACACAAATTACGAATACGTACTATGCTCTGTGTGTAATGGAATCGAAAATAGTTATGTACTAAAGGAAGTCTACTCTCAGTTTGACGGATTTTTCGTAGTAGACCAAAACAATTCTTATGGAACATTCTTCAATCTGGATGGTGGAGATACACAGCGCAATGCCGCAGGTGAGGCAACTGTGCTTTTGAATAATAGGTACGCAAAGGTTATCAAAAATAATATTTCCAATTATGATACTGGCACTGCTTCTGGCGTATTCCTAAAGATGTATCATAACGGTGAAAACTCCTGTAATATTGACATCGACGATAGTTACGAGATTCGTATGGATGTCATGGACTTCCTGATGAATGGAAAACCGAAGATTCTAAAATGGAATGATGTGCGAATTTGGCTTATCGCAGTCACCGGCTCTCCTACCGATTCTCAAGAGCAGGAAGGCACAAATCTGCGAAAGATAAGCTTTCAGTTTGCAGAAATCGGCAATTGGAACGACCCGAAAACATTGTATCTGAACGGACTGAACGACGTTCCTCCTGAATGGTGGTGATGACATGAAGTATACAGTTACCGAAGAAGACAAGACACTGTTCAGTCAGGGAACGCTTGAGTACAAATATCGTCTCAGTGTCATGAATAAGTCCGGTGCCATCATCGACGTTTTGTATTGCATTTTACAGGTTGGAACCTATGGAATTAACGGAGAATCAAACATTCGCCGCACATTGGACGCAACAATTGATTTCGATGAGTTCGCAATTGACATAGAGGACAAGATTGAGGGCTGGTATGGATTGGATTTCAAGTTTGAGATCGGAATTTACAGCATACGAAACAACGATTTCATTTGGTATCCGGCTGGCACTTATGTCATTACAGCGGCAAATACAACTTATAATTCAGCCACAAATACGCTTACAATATCACTTTCTGACCATTTTGCGCAGTTAGACGGCACTCGAAACGGTCAGGTTGGCGGTGCTCCACTGATAAAAATCCCTGTAGACAATGATAGCGGCAAAAAGACGATTTTGCGCGAAGCATTATCCACAGTTCTTCGTCAACAGGGCGGCGTTGAGAACATGATTATCGAGGACATTGGCGAATTTTATGGTATGGAGAGTAACAACGCTGATTACGAAGAGTATCGCAAGAATAATCCCGAATGGAACGTGTTGCCATATGACCTTGAATTTGACGCAGGCTGCACAGTTGGAGATCAAGTAGACGAGATCACCGGTTTATATCCGAACATTCAGAAGTATTTCGATGTGTATGATATCTTCTGCTGTAACATGATTCCATCGTGCGAAAACGATCCTGTTGCTCTCTCAGACGACTTTCTTCAGGAAATTGTGTTGTCAGATAACGCAGAAAGCGTCACATATGATATCGAAAATATCAAGAATGTAACAGAAGTTTTTGGGACAACTTACGAAGTAGATCGTATGGCAGAGGCTGAACAATGCACTTCGAACGGCGATATCTACTCTCTCACTTTGGACGAGTACGATAAATATACAATCGGAGAATACATTGCTTTTATTGCTAATGTGAACAACGTTGACAATATGAAGCTACGGATAAATTCTCTCGATCCGGTTCCTATTTATTTCGAAAATACAGAACGTGGTGTGACTGCAAACACGATGCTCGCCACTCAAACTTATGTGCTGCAACTAAAAAAAGTGGACGACGCATGGAGATTTTATTGGCTCGGACAATACCAGCCGCATGCAATTTGTGTTCTCACGGATACCGACAGTGATCCCGTCTATACGAAGCAATACTTCTGCGACAGATACAATTGCAAGAACGTTGTGCTAAGAATCGAGCCGGACTCTCCATTTACAATTCAGAAAATAGGAATTGTACTGGATGTTAAAACCGGCGATCGGTACGATGATATAAAATCTGATACCGTAGCTATCGAAAATGCAATCTATGAGAATATCAAGACTTCAAGCTGGAACGATGTAGTCACACTCACAACAATGTGTGTTCCGTGGCTGGATGTATACGAAAAAGTTTCTTGGAAAAAAGCAAATTCTGACGATTTGAATGAATACGTCATTCAAAGTATTTCTCATAGTCTGAGCAGCACAGTTCCCACAACGACGATCACAATGTACAGATTTCATCCATTGTACTATGATTATGAAATTCCATATTGAAAGGCGGTGGATTTATGGCTTACCAGTTATCACACTATAAAGACATCGACGATTCGGTGGCATCCATCATCTATCAATACTATCAGTTTTTGAATGCCAATGACTATAAAAATGCCGCGTTGGTCTTGAAAGAAAACGCAGAAGCATTAAAACCGTATCGAATCGATGCGAACAGTCTAAATAAAATTGAACAGGGGATTATGGATCTTTGGCAGATTGCATCGTCCTCTCAAACGGTGGTTATTACCGAAGATCAGACAGAGCCGATCGGGAATTATCCTCTTATGACCGAATGGTACGCAGAATTTTAGGAGGTGTTTCATGGACAGTTCTGATTTTATTTTTAAACCGCATAACACACCGCGTCTCCGGGATAAGAACATCCGAGATCGACATGCAAGACTTTTAGCAGGCGGTGATTATGAAGGGGCTACTGCCCTATTAAAAAATAACCCAGATTCAGAGGCGCTTACTGCGTCTCTTTTTAATACATTCGAGGAAAAAATCGTCTTTCTTGAATCTGCTTTTGACGGGAAAGAGCCAATTTTTACAACAGAAGTATCGGATACAGAGCCGACTTCTAGTTCTATGGATGGAAAATATTTCTGGGAACAAACCTATTAATATTTGAAAGGAGTTTACTTATGAGTATTTTAAGCGGTTACAAAAAGTTTAAGAAGTATATTAAGACATCTTCTGGATTCCAGCTGCAGAGCTTATGGTCTAATGCTAATACTGTGGAAGCAGATGATGGGAAAAACATGGAGACAAAGGTTGGCGCAATTAACGGAATTACGAGTTCTACTACGGCAAACAGTACAGATATTGCCGCAAGCGCGAACCTTGTAAATACGAGATGTAATGAACTAAGTAATAATTTGGGCGGTCTGTCTTTTGGTCAGGATGCTGATGGCAACTGGGGATTCAAGATCGGAGGTGCTGATCCAGTAGTCCCTTTTAAAGGTGAGCCGGACTTCGATTACGAACACAACATATCAATTCCGTATATTGTTGTGGCTGGCAATCCAAATGTTCTTCACTACTACACCATGACAGAAAAGGACGCTGAATATTCCTACTTGGCATTATTCGCAGTTACTGCGGGCAGCGTTGTTTCCATAGAATTAAGCGGTGCTAGTGGGCCATCGTTCGTGTGCAACAAACCAGGCGGATCTTATTCCTTTGCTATTATTAAAGATCCGATTTTAAACGGGAAAGTTAATTTTAGACACGGAGGAACAGGAGACGGACATGTTTTTAAACTTATGATTAAGTAATATTAGCGATACCACACTCGCACAATCTCGGATCCATACGCATGTCCGCTATTGTTTGAAGTGCTAAAAGTGATTGTTACGGATTCTGTTGTATATGTCACATTAAGAGCGTTCCAACCTTCCCATCCACGAGATACGAGACCGGCGCAAACAATCTCGCCAGCATCTGTAATATCTGAAAGCAAAATATTTTTAGTCGCAGTCCCAGATGCAATCGTGAAATCGACCGATTTAAGAAAAGAAGACGGTGCTGGTCTTGTAAAATCGACGGCATAATATATACGCACATTCAGACTATGCAATCCATTAACTGACGTCATTACAAGTTCTGAATCGCTGTGTTTCACATAAGAAACACCGATTCCGGCGTTTAACTGTTCCGTGCCACCATTATATACTTCGATGAAAAAATCTTTTCCGTGAATCATGGAACCAAAATTAGGTATTTCAGAAACTTTGGTAAAATGATAACCGTGATGCCACTGTCCGAATTCGCCTGCCGTCCATTCTACGCCACCGCAATCCAGAGCGGCAAACTCTTGATCACCCAATTTTTTTCGCACTGAATCAGCACCTACTACATAAAAAGCGTTTCCGTTCTGTTCAAATGAGCAACCGCCAAGTTTGTTATTCGTTGTCTCTAAATTATTACTTAGTTGGCTAAGTAATTTTTCTTTATCTTCGTCTTTTCGATAACTTATCCGAATATCGACATGTCTATATTTCGTGTATTTCCAAAAAGTTCCAATTGTATTTAGAGAATAAATCCTTATCAGGAAACTGGGAGGGTTTATAAAATGGAACAGGAAATTATTGACGGCGTGTTATTGGACATGATGTCTGAAATAGACAGCGAAGCACTTAGCGCTTTAAAACAGACGCTTCGAGCGCATTTGAGTAAGTACGAAATTAAGGAGCGAGAAACATCTCTGGTTTGTTTGGATAACAACGGGTTTAACTGGTTGCAGAAATTCGGCATGTACCTTACAAGTGCTGGAAGATCTCCGAGAACGATCGAGCAATATGACGGACACATTCGACGGTTTCTATCTTATCTGTGCAAAAACGTTGAAGATATTACGGACAACGATGTGGTAGATTACATTGACAAGTATAGGCGAGTGCGCAAAGTTTCAAATGGATATCTTAACGATATCCGTCTTGCGTTCAGAAGCTTTTTCAAATTTCTGGTAAACCGAAAGGTTATTCCGTCTAATCCGGCGGATGCGATGGACTCGATCAAGGAAAAGAAAAAGGTGAAAAAGCCATTCACTCCGTCTGAAATGGTAAAAATTCGGGAATCTGCGACTGAAATGGGTCTGCGTGAAAAAGCTATGGTTGAGTTCTTGTATAGCACCGGCGTAAGAGTTTCGGAACTGGCGGCATTAAACAAAGAGGATATTAGCTGGGAAGACAACGAAGTAATTGTTCTTGGCAAAGGAAACAAAGAGCGCTATGTATATCTAAATGCAAGTTCCACAATTTATCTGCGAGAATATTTGGAAAGCAGAACAGACAATGAAGATGCTTTGTTTGTAAGTAAACGAGTGCCTTTTCAAAGGCTTAAAAAGGCCGGAATCGAGGATGTGTGCCGCAAAATTGGCATGAATTCTGGCGTAGAAAATGTGCATCCACACAGATTTCGTAGAACTGTTGCTACGGAACTATTAAATATGGGTATGCCAATCGAACAGGTACAGGATGTTCTTGGGCATACAAAAATTGAAACAACTAGAATGTACTGCTCCGTAAACCGCGAGCAGGTAAAACAAAATCATAAAAGATTCATGTCCGCCTGAAATATGGCGGACTTATTTAATTTAAGGAGGATTTTTATGGAATTTATCAGATTTAAAAACGATGACGGAATTTATGCTGTTAATCTTGCTGTGGTAAGCGAACATGTTCTGTCTATGGAATTCGAAAAGAAGATTCCCGAAAATTACCTGGCTGGATTTTATCAGCTCAATAAAAATAACAATATCGTAGAAGGCACATACGAAGATTTTAATACTCTTTACCGCGCTTACAAGGACAAACCTCTCACTGTTGAAGTTTCTAATGATGGCAGTGTCTATGTCGCTCCAGAACCAGTGAAACCGACCGTTAAATTTTACTGTGGTATCGGCGGAACGTTAAAAGGCGATATTACTCAGAGCGTAAACGATTTTTCTGAGCTGATTGTGCCTACTCCTACTCCTGACGAAAACTATAAGTTTGTAGGATGGACACCTGAGATTCCGAAATCTGGAGAAGTTGATGCAGCAGGTAAAAACTTTACCGCAATATTCGAATATGTTCCTACTCTTGACGAAGTGAAAGCAAGCAAAATTGCCGAACTGTCTTCTGCTTGTCGAGCTGCAATTGAAAACGGCGTTGATATTGAAGTAGACGGTGTTACCGAGCACTTTAGTTATAAATCCAGCGAAGATCAGTCTAATATTAAGGAATTATTTGATACCGTTGCAACTACCGGTCTTGCTGTATTCTATCACTGCGATGGTGGCGATTGTAAGCTGTACACGCCGGAACAGATCTTTAATCTTTATGGTAGCTGCGCGTTAAATAAAACCTCTCAGGAAACTTACTTTAACCAGCTTAGAGGTTATATTGGAACTTTGGAAACCAAAGAAGAAGTTACAAAAATTTCCTTCGGCGTAACCAAACTGACCGGAAAATATCTGGAAACATATAACGCTGCTATGGCACAGGCTAAGAAGATTTTCGATGCCGTTGTTGCAAAGACTATTTCTGCAAATTCAACAGAAGGTGAATAATTATGAAGCGCAAAAAGAAAAGGCGTGATATCATGACTTTCTCGAAAAAGTGGGTATCGCGCCTTATGTGCGCATCTATCGTCTGGATCAGTTTGAGTTATGTCCTTGCTTTTATGGGAATGACCGATATCGCGGAAAGTCTGTCTTCTACTGTTGTTACCGGCGTTATCTTCGTAATGCTTCCATATTTTGCTAAGTCACTGTTCGAAACAAAATGGGAAAAGGATCTTGAATTCAAAAAAGAACAGTTTAATTCAAACGTAAACAAAGGAGAGGCGACAGATAATCCAGACGATTCTTCTGCGGTTGGATAAGGAGGTGTGTTTATGACTAAAAATGAAGCAATCCAAAAGGTTTTGACTATTGCAGAAAATGAGGTCGGATACCTCGAAAAGAAAAACGGAAACAACTTAGACCACAAGACTGCAAATGCCGGATCTGCGAATTACACAAAATACGGATATGAGATGCATAATCTTTATCCGAAAGTGATGGATTATCCGGCTGCGTGGTGCTGTGCTTTCGTTTCGTGGATTTTGTACAAGGCGTTCGGAATGGACAAGGCGAAACAGCTCATGTGTGGCGACATCGACGACTACACCGTTGCTGCCGCTGCCAGATACAAAAACAAGAAGCGTTATTTCAAAACGCCTGAAATTGGCGATCAAATTTTCTTCAAAAATGCTCTTCGAATTTGTCACACGGGTATTGTTTATAAAGTCGATTCCACAAAAGTGTATACTATTGAGGGGAATACGAGTTCCGGTGCTGCCGTTATTGAAAATGGCGGAGGTGTATTCAAAAAGAGTTATCTTCTCTCCAACGCTAGAATTGATGGGTATGGACGTCCCGATTGGAGCTGTGTCTCATCGGAAGCGAATACTGGGAATCCTTCGTCTGCATCCGGATCTTCCATGAAGGTTTTTGAAACTATTTTAGATGTTTCCAAATACAATACGGTTGATTTCGCAAAGGCTGCCGGAGGTTATCCCGGCGTGATGATTAGAGTTGGATATCGTTCTTATGCAAAGGGCGAATTGACTCTTGATCCGAAATTTGTAGATCATGCGAAAAATGCGCTTGCTGCCGGAATGAAAATCGGAGTCTATTTTTACGATCAATCGATAAACGAATCTGAGGCTATTCAACAGGCTGACTTCGTTATTGGTTTAATCAAGGCGTTGCCGATCTCCTATCCGGTTTTTATCGATTCGGAATACTCCAATGCGAATCATAATGGACGCGCAGATAGTCTATCGAAAGATGTTCGCACGAAGAATATAATTGCTTTTTGCGAACGTATTAAGTCTTGCGGTTATCAGGCAGGAGTTTACGCTTCGGACAGTTGGTTTAAATCTATGGTGGATTTTGGCAAATTAAAGGAGTATGAGATTTGGTGCGCAAGATACAGTGATTCTGCACCGACGATTCCCAAATACGACATTTGGCAATGTGGTTCACAAATTGTTCCTGGTTCATCTTCTGCCGTGGATATAAATAAGGTTTATAAGAAATATTCTGATAACACAAAAACACCATCGTCACCCGAAGACAATTCTTATTGTTATTGCCGCGTCAATGTAAAAACGAGTTTAAATGTCAGGAATAAACCCTCGCTGAGCGGAAAAGTCGTTGGACACTTAACCGGTGATCTCGCGATTAACGTCACAACACTTGATAATGGATGGTGTAAAATTTCTTCGGATGAGCAATGGTGCTCTTATAAATACATTGTACCAACAAAGGGGACAGTTGTAAACTGTAATTTGTTAAATTTTAGATCGGAATCCAATACATCTTCTAAAATTTTAAAGACGCTGAAATGCGGTGAAAAACTGAATATTCTTTCTAAAACGGGAAACTGGTATTACGCGGAAAAAGATGGTGTCGCAGGGTACGTTTCTTGTTCTTATATTACTACAACGTAAAAAAGGGGGCTGAAATGAGTGAGATAGCTGAATTATTTACAGTCAATTGGACGACGTGGTTTATTACGGGATTCGCAATTCTTTTCGCACTCGAAAAGGGTATTGATTTGGTTGGTGGATTAGCTGCCAAACTAGGATTTGAATTCAAATTTATGAGAAAAAAACGCGAAGAGCACGACTTGCTGCTAAAAACATCTAAATCTCTTACGGATTTTCAGGACAAACATACTCAAGACATTAATAAGCTGATGCAGAACGATATTGAGATTAGAAAAGATTTCCAAGATTTGACCAACGAGATGCGAAAAACTAATGAGCAAACCCAATTAAGCATTCAAGAGTTCGCAAGTAACCGAGTTAGTGATCGTGAAAAATCAAGAGAGATTCAGGCAAACTTGAGCAATTCTATTGCTACGTTAAGCCAGAAATTGACGGATGAGGATTCGCAGGTTCAAGCCTTAGTTTTATCTCAAAAGGAACAGCTTGCAGATCGCATCAATGCAAAATATAAACACTATATTTCCATTGGCGGCGTTCCAGAGGACGAAGTGGATGAGTTTACTAATCTTCATTTCGCATATAATGGACTTCGTGGCAATCATATGGGCGATGCCAAGTATAATTATTGTATGGAACATCTTCCAGTTATCCCCGTAGAAACAAAGTTGATTATGTGATGGAGGATTTATGAAACCTATTTTGCATATTATTCGGGATTTTTTACTTGGTTGCAGCTGCGGACTGATTTATTTTGCAGTGGAAATCTGCTATCGTGGATATTCGCATTGGAGCATGTTTGTGCTGGCGATGTTTTGCGGCGTATTTTGTATTGACCACATCAACAATTACATGTCTTTTGACCTCGACTTTCGTGTACAAGTAATGATATCCACAGGGTTATGCACATTATCAGAAGGATTGTGTGGATTGTATGTGAATATCTACAAAGGGTGGAATGTTTGGGATTATTCCAATCTTCCACTCACGTTCTTTTTTGGGCAATGCAACGTGTTTTTCGTTTTTGCATGGATTGCATTGTGTATCATTGGCATTTTTTATTGCGATGCCATGAATTATTATGCTTTTAAAATTGATCCTTGTCCCTATTACAAGGTTGGCGGCAAGGTGTTTTTAAAGTTTCCAGAACGGAAACAGAAGGGAGTCTGAATGGATTTCTTGATTCAAAATTGGTATTTAATCGTTGCCGTTATTGCTGTTTTGGCGGCAATTGGATTCTCGATTTACAAGTTCGCAGGTTTGCCAACTGCCGAACAGAAAGAAAAAATAATGGCATGGCTGCTTTATGCGGTTACAAAAGCAGAGGCAGAGTTTGGTTCAGGAACCGGTCAAGCTAAACTGCACTATGTCTACAACATGTTTATTGATAAATTCCCAGTTGCTGCGAAATGTATAACTTTTGAAGCATTCTCTACTATGGTAGATCAGGCGCTAGAAGAAATGCGTAAGATGCTTCAGGACAACAAGAAGATTGCAACCCTTGTAGATGAGCAGAAACTTTAATTTTTTTTAGGCATTTTGCCAATTAGATAAGTAATAATATGAAGAGCGTGAAGGTATATGTTGGAGAGGACAAGAAACTGCATTTCGTTGACAGTTCAGGTGCTGATACAGTGATCCCTTTTAGCTCCGTACCGTCTTCTGAATCTGCTCCAGATTCGTTGTCTTTAAACTGGTCGATCGGCGGAAATACAGGATGGGTAGAAAGGGCGCAAACGTCGTCTGGAACATGGAATCACAACACTACATCGGACAGATTCTATGTGTACAAAAATTTAGGCTTATACAAGCTAGTCTCCATTTCAATATCTTGTCAAGCAGGAGCTGGAACTCAAGACGGAGGAAGTGCATCCTCAAGCGGGACGATATATTTGGATAAAGTAAATATAGACGCTGGAACTGCAACAAATTTCTGGACAAAGTCCATCAGAAACGGCAATACATATAATGCGGAAACATACGTCTTGCAGGATTCAGATTTTGAATCGTTTGACGGATTTAAGCTTAGATCATCTATCAATTACAATGCTTCTGCCGGATGGGGAACATATTCTCAGGCGACAGCAAACTACTCTTTTGGAGTGGTCGGAAACTACGAAAAGGTATAAGAGACAATCATTAAAGCTTAATACAGATATAGAATGCCGCACCTGAACCGTATCCGCCGTATATTTTGAACCCAGTATCCGTTACTTCTTGTAACGCGAGCCGGTTTCCTGTACTTGGGCCAGTAGGAAATGATCTTCTGATGCACATTGGCGGATTGTCACTCGCAGAATCCCAGATGAACTCCCTTTGTAATTCAGTCCACCACAGCACCATAGTTCGATCATTTCTACTACCCCCATTGTAAAAAGCTTTAGTTGGATCGCTTCCGCCAAGAAATCCATACATGATAAAATCTGGTTTGAAACCAACATCGACTGTTGCGCCATTCGGGTTCCCGTTATTGCCTAGAAATTTAAAACCTCCCATCGCTACTTTGGAGCTTTTAAAAGGGACTACTGGATCTGCACCTCCAATCCGATATCCCCAATTGCCATCATCATCTTGTCCAAAAGTAAGTCCTGCCATATTATTACTTATCCTATTAAATTACGATTTTAATCAGAATTTTAATCATTTAAAGTCAATAAACCAAATATTTGTAAGTGAAACTCCTCGCTGAATATCCGAGCGATGTGTTTCGGATTAACATTTTAGAAAGGAGAACCTAAATTAAATATGGAAAATAAATATTTAAACCCGGATGGGCTTAAAACTGTACTAAAAAATCTCAAGACGGTTTTTTCTTTGGTTGGACATAAGCATACCAAGGCAGACATTTCCGATTTTCCATCCTCTCTTCCGGCAAACGGAGGAAACTCAGATACGGTTGGCGGATTCACGGTTAAAACAAATGTGCCTGCCGATGCAAAGTTCACCGACACTGGTACTCTTACGGGTATCAAGATGAATGGTGCAAGCAAGGGAACTTCTGGTGTCGTTGATCTTGGAACTGTTCTTACTGGCGGATCTCAGACATCTACATCTTCTGCGGATGGCGGCTCCAATGTGTACACATTTTCCGACGGTTCTACGATTACCGTAAAGAATGGTTCCAAAGGTAGCGCTGGCACTACTCCTACTGTCAAGGTTGCGAGCGGAACCAAAATTGCTGCCGTTGGAACTCCGTCCGTTACCGCCGCTACGAGTGGGACAACCACAACCTTTACTTTCAACTACCTGAAAGGTCAAAAAGGTGACAAGGGAGATCCCGGTGTAAACGCAACGACTACTGCTGTTGCAACTGCTTCTGCGAACGGCTTGATGTCAGCTTCTGACAAATCCAAACTTGATGGAATTACAACCAAACTCATCGTTGCTTCCACAGAACCCACAGCGAATACCAACGACATCTGGTATCAGGAATATTAAAAATTTAGGGATAATTTGCTTCGGCATTTTATCCCTATTTTTTTACTTTTTAGCTAGAAACTTTCCGTCATTTTCGAATAAAGAAATAACGGCTTTGCACCGATGAAAATTTGACAACATGAACATTTTGCGCAATAATACTTATAAGAACATGGAGTGTATTGAAATTATAATATCTGTCAATCTCTTCTATGCAAAACAGGGGAGATATAAAAGTATGCCAAGACTAAGAAAATGTTGTATTTGCGGAGCAGAGTTTTTATCTCATAATGAAAACACTTGCTGCTCGGATAAATGTCGCATCGAAAGAAAACGAGAGCAGGATAAGCGTGGAAATTATAGGCGCTATCATAGGCTGTCTGGAATACCAGAAATCAAGATCTGCCCGGTATGCGGTAATACATTTTATACAATTCGAAATGTATACTGTTCTGATGAATGTGCCAGAATTGGCAGGAAAAAGAATATGCAAGAAAATTTTACCGAATACTACGGCAGAAACAGAGAGGAATTCATAAAAAGGGTAACGGAATGTGCTAAAAGGAAGTGTCTTGAATCAAAAAGCGTTGGCTCGTCCCCTTAAAATCGGTCTTATTGTGGCTCATTATAAATATCCTCTTTAGATAACTCCTGTACAAAAAGAAAAAAGATAGACATTAGCCTATCCTTTTTTTTCAAAACACCATGTGTTTTTATTCATCATCCCAGAATCTTTAAAAATTCTGTTTATATTTCAATACGCCCTGCGTTTGTATTGAATACGATATTATTATCTTCCATATTTTTTATTTTGTCAATCGATTTCAATAAAAAAGGAGAGATTAAATCTCTCCTTTTTCCTTGGTGCATCGTGTTTATATTCATCAATTCCAAAGTCTGAAATGTAAGAAATCAGATTTAGACTTTATTTACATTTCAATACACTTCTGCACCATTTATATAATTATTGTTCATATTGTTTGTTTTGTCAAGCATTTTTATGCTCTCTCATCCCTACACACAAAAAAGGAGAGATTTAATCTCTCCTTTTTTTCGGCACGTGTTTATATTCATCATTTTAAAGCCTGAAATATAGGAACTTTTAGACTCTATCTATATTTCAATACACCCTGTGCCTCTTTTATAATTATTTCTCGAATTTGTTCTTTTGTCAAGCTTTTTTAGTTCGATTGTTTCTTTGCCCGACATCTCTTTATACGGACTGCATTCTCAGATGGATTTTCATTATAAATTGGTCTGTGTCTTGGCAAATACGAATTAATCGTGCTTTCCGAACAACCAACGGTTTTTGCAATCATATCAACAGGAGTGCATTTGTCGTACAGATCCAGGATTATTCTCTGCGTCTCGTTTGCGATAATTCCTTCCGTGCTTAACGCCTTTGCAACCCTTTGCCAACTATATCCTGTTCTCTTTTTTGTTCCGGTTATTGTTTGGGTTTCCTTATATGCATTTAATATGGTGTCTGTAGAAGTCATGTTCATCGTCTCCGTATTTTATATAATATTTATTATGTAAAAAGGGCAGAAAAATCTGTCCTCTTTACGACTTTTTGCCCTGTGGTCTTTGTGATCTCGGTGGCATTTTCAGAATCTAAATCTTTTCAATCCACGTTGCTTTTACACAACGAAAATATTACATCTTTAAATTACATTCTTTTTGGCAAGTTGTCAAGACTTATGCGAATGCAATATCTCCAAATTAGATAAGCTAAGTAATAATTTGGGCGCTGTCCCGGAATTTGTAATTGATAAAAGTACGGGTAAAATTACGGGATATAAGACAAAGGCTGGTGCGGATACAGTATTCCCTTTTAGTAGTACCCCGTTGTTAAACATGGCATTTTCTCAAATGCCAAAAACGGATTACTATACGAGTACCAATCTTGTATTTGAAAATCCGGGTTATAGCCGTCTAAAAGTGACGGATTGCAATGCAAACTATTGGTGGGTATATAATTCTCCGCGGTTCGCTGTTAATAATTGGGGGAATGAACTGGAGAAAAAATATCAAATCGGCAATAGAAACGATACTGTGTTTGATATAACAAATGTTAAATATGTCTTAATTCACACCAAGCAGTCCGAAAACAATAATAGCGGGTTTGGCGGATGTAAATTTAACTTATGCAATGAATAAGTCAAAATATGTGCTTATGCCACACCTCAAATAATTATGTATCGCTATAAATCAGACGTATTTCCTGTTTATACTAAAGATGTGGTAACTATTAACTACTCGCCTTTCAAGTCTGGTGTAGGAAACAAGACCACGAGAGTTGTAATAGCTTATTTTTGACATAACCACGATGCTTATCTAGCATATATTGTCGTTCCAGAGCCAGTGTAATTTGTCCCTCCAACATAGCAAGCCAGCAACCGGCAAGATGTTTTTGAAATTTCCCATTCGCACTGCGCTCCAGTTCCAGCAGTATATCCGCCGTTGCACACTTGTATTTTATTTTCGCCCAGTGTAACAACTGGTATTTTGGCGGTATAAATCAATTTTGTGTTTCCAGCGCATGTTGTCGCAAGGTATACTTCGTCATATTTTGAAAAATCAATTGTTTTCTGCGCGGTTCCAGACAGTGAATCGATTTGCTGCCAGGTTAAATGATCCTCCACGGCTTTCATATTATTACTTATCTAATTAAGCCCTGCTGTTTTTAAGATGAAATCTGGATTTCAAATGAGCAATTTTAGTACGTTAATTACTTTAGATTTTTGTCCAATTTCGCATTCCGCGTATTTTAGATGGAGAAGTTTACGCCTGTCGCATATACTCTTCCATTTTGACGTTCTTTTTACATTATATATCGTATATAATTTTATAGATTTTTACAAAAAAGAGTGGCAATAAAAACCACTCTTCTTCGTAACAAAATCATTTTAGGATTCACGGATGTCCAAAATGATTATACATCTTTATTGCAAAATAATCAATTCGTTTTAGGTTCGAATTTTTCTTTTAACTGCAAATACATTTGCAGCAATTTCTCGTCGTCAAGAGATTCCTTTTTGTCGTTTTCGTCCTTTTTGTATCCATCCAAAACGGCCTGAGATGGCGTCGTAATGGTACGCAGCGCTTCCTCTGTTGGATGCGTATATATATTTTCTGTCGCGATGGCTTTATGTCCCATTGCAAGAGCCGTATTTACAACGTTGGCCCCTTTCGCTGAATTCGCAATTGAATCCGCCGTATGCCTAAGAGAATGCAGGCATAATCCTTTTTGTTGTCCTGTCTTAGTTAGCCTAACATCTCTGTCTACGCCAATCTTGTCGCATAGCGATTTGAATCCAACTTCCATAGCAGACGTTTGCCTGATTCTTCCGCTGGAAAACACCGGATACAACAGATCGTTTGGGTTGCTTTCGCAACGCAGTTTAGTCTGCTCTTGCATGTATAAGACACATTCCACACATAAATCAGACATCATCACAAAACGAGATTCTTTGTTCTTAGGGACTTTTGTGTAGTATTCTACACCATTATTTTTATCATTCTCTTTGAATCGCAGAGAATTTGTTTCCACAATATCAATTCTTCTTCTCGCTATATCTATGTTGCTATTTCTTAAAGCTGCAAACTCACCGGCTCTCATTCCGGTTTCAAGGAGAAATAATGCTACAACTGCATATTGTCCTATATTGTTTTTGTAAGCATGATAGAACTTTTGAATGTCATCATAAGAGAATACTTCCTTCTTGTTTTTTAATTCTTCTTCTCTCTTATGATCATACTCATCTGCTACTTCTTTTTTCGTTTTTGCTTGAGCGGCATAATTTTCTTTTAAAAGACTTTTATTTACGAGCCATTTACAACATCTTGAACATAATTGTCTTGGCAGATTGCACGTCTTCTTGCTTTTTAACGCTAAAATTGTGTTGTAATAACTTTCAAATTCAACTACATTCAACATGTGAAGCTGTAATTTTGAAATCGGGAATGGAAAAAAATTATTCTTCATTGTGCTTATATATGAATGATATCCACTTGCGGTTAAACCTGGCTTTACTTCTGTCTCAATGAATTCATCCATATATTCGCCAAATGTCTTTTTGCGGTCTACCTTTACATCTTTTCCTCTTATAAATTCTTTTTCCCAAGCATCCTTTGCCATTTTAGCCTTTTCGATGGCTTCTTTTTCGGACGGTGCTACCCTCTTGAATCGTTTCGGCTTGCCGGTTTTAGGATTCAGATACTGGGATGTTGTGATGCATTCCCACGCACTGTCGTTTATCTTTCGTACACTGCCCTCTCCCTTTTTTCGAATCATAATTATATCCTCCATTTTTACAAGTATCACTTTTTAAAACAAGGAATAGGAAATGGGTTAAAAGTGATAGTTAAAAGTGATAGTAATATAATTATAAAACGCCACCAAACACATTTCAATTGGATGTATTTTCCAATTTCTGATGTATTTAGTGGCGTTTCGTTGTGTTTTATTGCCTAAAATATACGGTTAGAACAGGCTTATTTGTAATTTACAATTTTGCCAAAATCAGCCTTCAGAGATGCGCCGCCAACCAGACCGCCATCGATAATCATATCAATGCGTCCCCACAAATCTTCTTTTACATGTTCTGCCGTCGTCGGGCTTGGTCTGCCTGACGTATTTGCACTCGGTGCCGCCACCGGCACGCCGGCACTTTCAATCAACTGTCTGGCTCCCTCATGTGAAGGCATCCGGACAGCTACCGTATCAAGTCCACCGGTTGTCTCATAAGGCACAGCTTTTGTCTTTTCAAAAATAAGTGCTACGTTCTTACCACGAAGTGTATCATGAGGGATTCCCTTCTTCTTCTTCTCCTTGTAGGAAGCAGCCAAATCCAAAAGATATACAATCTCTTCCGGTGTATAATCTTTAAGTGTTAAAAAATGACGTCCTTTTAAATCCATAACTTCTCCTCCTTCAAGTGTTGGTAGCTATTCAGAATAGCTC
>ERZ780025.150-NODE-150-length-36393-cov-8.651357_pt1 | contig 36393 bp, 34 predicted proteins | sample MGYA00511862_ERZ780025 | MGnify/ENA primary metagenome ERZ780025 (study PRJEB29588, sample SAMEA2156186) | human gut metagenome | biome: human gut; feature: human-associated habitat; material: faeces | place: Denmark | collected 2008/2010 ...
CGCCGCCCGAGCCGCCCGTCGCGGCCATGCGTGTCGTGTCGATGTCGCGGCGCGCGGAGACGATCCACCGCGTCACGGCCTTCGACCAGAGCACCTGCATCTGCATGGCGTAGACCGTCGTGTGGGCCTCGCGCCCGACCTGCCGTTCGGAGTCTCCCCAGCCGAAGATGTCCATGTCGACGGCCACGGCGCCCATGCGGGCGAAGGTGGCCATGCGCAGCTGCTGGTCGGGGCGGTAACGCCCGCCCTCCCAATGCCCCGCGGGCGAGACGACAAGCGGATGGCGGCCGCGCGCGAGCGGTGCGTAGACCGTGCCGCAGGCATAGAGCCCGGGCAGCGTCTCGAGGGCGTAGTTCTGCGTCGTGTAGCCGTCGTGGCGGACGATGCGCCCCAGCCGGATGTCGGGCCGGGCAACCAGCGCCCGCTCGAAGGGCTCGAGCGCTAGGATTTTGCGCACGCCATCAAGCACCTCCACGCGGCGCCGCGCCCACGCCGCACTGTCGGCATACTGCGCCGAGAGCCAGGCCAGGAGTTTGCGGCCGTCGTCGGGCGTGTGGCGGTAGTATTCATAGGGTTGGACGACGATCCGCCCTTCGTGCTTCGCATCGCGGGCCCAGACCAGGTCGAGCGGGCGGAGCAGGTTGTCGAGCGACTCGTCGAGTGAATAGGGCCGCAGGCGGAAATCGGCACAACGGGCCGTAACGGTATCCGCGGCGAAGCGCTTGCAGCGTATCTGCACGCCGAAGCGGGCGGCCACCTCGTCGAGCACCTCGCCGAGCGGACGGTCGAAACGCTCCGTGGCGACGGGTTGCGCCGCGACGCCGGCACCCGCACACAAGGTGCACGCAAGGAGAATGAAACGCAGGATTTTCACCGGTTCGGAGTTTGGGGATGATGCAAAGATAGAAATTTCGGCCGCATTTCTTTGTGTTTTCCCAAAAAGATTCTATATTTGCACACCCTTTCGGACGGAAACGCCCGGAAGGCGGCCCGGAGAGATGGGTGAGTGGCTGAAACCACCGGTTTGCTAAACCGACGTACGGGGCAACCCGTACCACGAGTTCGAATCTCGTTCTCTCCGCCAGACAATGAGGATGTTACGACGAGCAACATCCTCATTTTGTTTTAGTTGCGCATCTAACTATTTGATTGTTTGTCCGTTCAGCGTCCCTTTTTTGCTGAATATGACTACTCCAGGACGGCAAACAACTGATTATCAACAGGCAAATATCCACCTAATAGACATCTTGCGGTAACCTGTTCGTAACCGCAATAGACATTGCGCGTAACCCGACTACAAACGTCTGAAATACGACTACTTCTGACTATACTGCTTTGGCTTTCAGTAAATTATTGATATTTAACTTTGTATCACCAAATAACAGAGAGTATGAAAGCAGACAAAAAAGCAAGCAAGAACACCTTCAGCGTGATTTTCGTCATTCAAAAGGGCAAATGTCGTCCTGATGGCAAAGCACCCATCGTAGCACGCATTACCGTCAACGGGGAGATGGTACACTTTTCGACCAAGATGTACATAGAACCCGAACGATGGCTTCCCCTGGAGTACAAGACTAAGGGACAAACTCATGAGGAACAGGTGATCAACAGCACCCTGTTCGATTTTCACGCCACGATCAAACGCAAGTACAATGATATGATTTATCGTGGCGAGGTAATAACGGCAAGTAAGATCAAGAGTTCCATACTCTGCCAGGACGAGCGCAGTATGACACTCATTGCGTTATGCAATAAATACATTGAGGACTACGAAAAACTTGTACTGACACAGGACTACGGCCAGGAGTCCTTCTTCCGATATAAGGTTTGCCGCAATCGCCTGCAGGAATTTCTCCGGGATGAGTTCAAGGTAAGTGACCTTCCCTTGCAGGATATCAACAAGCGTTTTTTGGACAAACTATACCTTTGGCTACGCTCGGCACATCGGCTCAACAATAATACTGCAGTAAAGTTTATCCACCGCTTTGCCTCCATATACAAGATGGCAAAAGACAACGGATGGGTTGCAGCAGACCCTTTCAAGCAACAAAAACTACACCTTGACAAGGTGGACCGGGGATACCTCACGATCGAAGAGGTTTCCCGTTTGTACAATAAGGAATTTGAAAGCCTGCGGCTGGAGCAGGTCAGAGACATATTTATATTCAGCTGCTATACAGGATTGGCGTACATTGATGTTTACAACCTCACGGAAGACCAGCTGAATGTATGGGCTGATGGCAATACCTGGATCAGTTTTCATCGACAGAAGACCAAAGTCCCGTTCAACGTGCGACTGCTGGATGTGCCGCTCCAGATTATTGAGAAATACAAACACTTCCGTAAAGGCAAACGTCTGCGCCCCGTACCGTCAAACCAGAAGTGCAACGAATATCTGAAAGAGATTGCCGAAGTCTGCGGGATCAACAAGAACATAACTTTTCATTGCGCAAGACATTGGTTTCAGAAATATCCGCTGAATGAGAGATATTTACAGAAATCTGCCGGTTGAGAGCTAACGATTTGGAGACGAGCGATATTCTCTGAATCACTCGAGTCTGCATAGCCGGAAAGAACGCATCTCGAATACAAAGATAGGTGGTAAAACGATTTTCTCCAAATTCATATTACGGCCACGGAGAGCTAGACCCAATGAGGAGTCGTTTCTGCAGTTGATGGGCAAAACGGCCATGGATAAGAAATCGTACCTGTCCCCCAAATTGCCTTGGATCGGGAACTATTTCCCGATTGAAAGACAAATCTTATGAGGTACTGATAAAGGCTATTTAGGAATTTTTAATTCCTAAATAGCCTTTATCTAACTTTATGGGAGAATATTTCCCAAGCGTTGGGCAGACTGATGCTTTTTCACGACAGCCTCTGCCTTACGACAGCGTTCACCCTTCTGAAGGTGTCTAGGCTGGATTCAATCAGCAGCCGACCGAAGTCGACAATCTGCGGAATAATATTGTCGGCCGTCATTCTCGCCCTTCGATTCTGCATATCTTCATAGTTTAAAATCCCGTCTCTTCTATTATAGTAAACCAACGCCAATAACTCACGTTTTCATACTCTTCCTTACAGCCTATCGGAACCAAAAGATGTTCAGGCCAATCGATACTATCGCCAAATATTGCATCTTTAATATTTGGATGCGTAACAGCCATACAATATATCTTGCTGAAATTTAATTTATACCTACTAAAATTTTCGTACATCGCAAATGCCCAATTACCAATACTTGTAACATTAGGCCCTATTTTCAGATATCAAGTGAATCCTATACAATTCCGGAATGCATAGTCAGCTATTTCTGTAAGCGCCTCCGGCAGGTCGACATTTCCCGTCAGGGAGCTGCAACCGTCAAATGCATACACTCCTATCGATGTGATACCGTCGCCAAGTTTCAATGTCCCTTTAAGGCCAGAGCACTCCGAAAAGGTGTATTTATTGATAACAGACACTCCGTTTCCTATATTCAGGTTCCCCGTAAAGCCCGTACATTTATAAAAGGCATATGCACCCAGACTCGTCACATTGTCCGGTATGATGATATCTCCGGTTCCCTTGCATCCGTTGAAGGCATATTCCCCGATGGTCTGAACCGCTTTACCAATATGCAGTATACCCTTGAATGCAGAGTTCTGGAAGGCATAGTTGCCGATAGTGATCACATTGTCCGGTATGACGATGTTTCCCGTCAAGGCCGATGTATTGGCAAAAGCATAATCCCCGATCTCTTCCACCGATTCGGGAATATACAGAGACGTTATGGCCGAACCATAGAAGGCCCTGCTCGAGATTTTCTTCAAGGATGCAGGCAGTATCACGGTAGACATTCTGGTCTCGGCCAGGCAACTTGCCGGCAGGGTTTCGATCTGGGCATCCCGGAGGTCAAGCGTATTAAGGAGCGGCATTGTCCGGATGAACTCGAAGTCGAAGCTGTTGAGGGATCCCGTTATCTTCAAATCCTCCGTCTTGTTCCTTTCATCCTCGCTCATGATTGTCTCCAAACTTCCCGGGGTATCCACATTGATGACCCTTGACGTCCCCGACTTCTGGGTTATCAGCACGGTCTCTCCGGTAACACCCTGCTCATCGATGAACTTGATGGTGGAGTATCTGTACGTGACATTCTCGTTCGGTTGAATGAGAAGCGTGACGGTTTCGTCTCTCATGGCAACGCGGGTCTCCGTGCCCGATATGGAAATCCACGACGTGCCCTCTTCCGGAATCTCAACCGTATAATTGATATTGGTAGAGAGCTCGATGCTTACGGAGCCGCCTTCGGAGTCAACCGTGTAGGATTGGGTGGCGATAAGGATAACACCCTCCACAAAGTTGATGGATCGCATGATCGTCCGCTCCTTCCCGTCCGTAACAAAGACCAGTATCTCGGTGGAGAGGACCGTCTCCGGGGTTGTAATCTCAATTACGCCCTTGGAGAAGTCAGTCTCTTTTACAACAGCACGGAATCCATCCTGTGCGAGAGCCTTTATCACGGTATTCTCATCAGCGCCCGTAATGGTATAGTCGATGGTGTAGGTTTTGTTGGGAAGCACCCGGATGTCCTCCGTCTCGGAGAAGGATACGGAGAGCGGATGGTGCTTCGGCACCTCAATACGCTCGCCGCCCGAGAGGGTGAAATAGACATAGTCCTCATCTTGGGAGACATCGCTGAAAAAGGCATCGCCATCCTGTCCGTCAGCACCGTCTGTTCCATCCATGCCGTCCTCGCCCGTGGCCTTGCCCAGCTGCTCCCAGCTTTCACCGCTATTATAGGATATATACCAGTAACCGTCCTCGATTTTCAGCTGCGGTGTCACGCCATCTGCACCATCTGTACCATCTGTGCCATCCTGTCCATCACGGCCATGTACCGGAATCTTGCTGCCGCTGTCGTCGGTAAGCCACTCTCCGTCCAAAGTCCAGTAAACCACACCATCGGAGTCGCGTTTCGCGCCAATCTGCGGCGAGTGCCCGTTAACGCCGTCGCGGCCGTGATAGATAACGATCGACCCCGACTTGGCGAAGGTAATCGTATAGCCGATCTGCACGCTCTCCTCCATAAGCGGGGTGCAGGAGACGATGTAGTCGTTATTCTGCAATGCCTCGACAATGCTCTGCAATGATTCCATATTGGTATTCATCTGGTTGCACAGTGTGCGCAGCTGCTCGAACGCATACCACGTCGGAAGTTTTATCTCCGTGCCGTCGGCCAGCGTGAATATCACGTATTCGTTATTGGAGGTGTCGACACTCTGGAAGAACGAATCGCCGTCCTGTCCATCCTGTCCGTCGGCACCATCCATACCATCCTCGCCCGTGGCTTTGCCCAGCTGCTCCCAACTTTCACCGTTATTGTAGGATACATACCAGTAGTCGCCCTCGATTTTCAGTTGCGGCGTCACGCCATTCGTTCCGTCTTGACCGTCTTGACCGTCTTGACCGTCCTGACCGTCTTGACCGTCCTGACCTTGTGCCTTGATTTTATTTCCACTATCATCAGTCATCCATTCGCCGTCCAATGTCCAGTAGAAAACGCCGTCAGTATCCTGTTTGACACCGATTTGCGGAGTATAGCCGCCCTGTCCATCCTCGCCGGGCGCTCCATCCTGCCCGTCCACTCCGTGATAGATCGTTATCGGTGCACTCTTGGTAAAGGTGATGGTATAACCGATCTCTTTACCATCCTGTGTGACAGGAGTAACCCCCGTAACGTAATCGTATCCCTGAATGGCTTCAACAAGGGTTTGCAACGATGATATATTCGTATTCATCTGTTTGCAAAGTTCTTCGAGTCGGGCAACTCTGTTTTCCAGATCATCAACACGAGCGTTCAACGCAGAATCGTCATACTTGCTGCATCCCGACGCCAGCAATAGCGTCATTATTGTAAAATAAATTGTTTCATAACAACGATAAAATTAATTGGCTTTTATGTCGTATCCCAACTTATTGCGCAACAGATCAAGCAATTTGGCAAATTCTGCCGGTTTACCATTAACCTGCGTCGGCCAGTTGGCGGCAATGACGATCTTCCGGTCAGCCAGCTGGATCGTCGGAATATCCGGTTTCCGCCCGAAAAAGTCCACGCTGCCCCGTTCGGCCAATTGTGCCAGATATTGGTCATAGCCCATGAAGACCTTATCCATGTTGCGCTTGATACAGAACACCTCCTTGAGTTGTTCATGGGTGATGTCAGGGTGCTGCGAAACGTAGTAGGTCACCACGTCGTGTACGAACTCCGTCTTGCGGGCATAGGGTTTGCCGTTGAAACTGTAGGTCTGCGTATCGCGGTTGCGCTCGCCGGGCTTCTTCATCGGGCCGTCGAAGGCCTTCAGATTCGTGACGGCCGATAATTCAAGTGTCGAGGCGATCACCTCACCCAGCGAGGCGTCGTCGCCAACCAGATCGGCAATTCGGTTGAAGAGGGCCGAGACGTTGAAGACCCGGTTGCTCAGATAGGTCTCCTTCTGGCACATGCGGAAGACGACCTTCTCCCACTCCTCGTCGAACTCCTCCGTGGCATCGAGCGACTCCAGTTCGGCCTCGGTCAGCGGCCGCAGTTTGAGTTTCGAGGCGATTTTCTCGTTCCAGGCCTTGAAATCGGGCTCCTCGGTCAACTGGTTGTAGATATAGGGATAGGCAATCTGCATACAGACCAGCGCATAGTTGAGCGTCTTGTTCTGCCGCTCCTGCGGAGTGGTCTCGCCCTGATGCTGCATTTCGTTGATGATCGAGATCAGGGCCAGCGTATTGGTCAGCCGTTTGAGCGATCGGGGATTGCTGCCCACCGAAAGACGCGTGATCTCGGAGAGGGTTTCGGCCAAAGCCGGATCATCGAGCTCCGCATCGGTGAAGAATTCGATCTTCCGCAGCGCATCGACCAGAAACGTGTCGACGTTGTACGAGGCGACGGGCATCGAGAAGGGCAGTTGAATGATCTTGTCGAAGAACGACCGGAATTCGCGTTCGTTGGCATCGGTCAACTCGCCGAATTTGGGTTTCAACCCCTTGATGACTACATCGTAGTCGATGGCCAGGATAAAGACGCACTTCTCCAGGTCGAAGATGTTTTTCAGCAGTTCGAGGATTTCGACGGCGACCGGAGGGTCGATCCGGTCGAGATCGTCGATGTAGAAGGTGAAGCCCTGCTTCGAAGTGTCACGGGCCAGGGCGTCGCCGATCAGTTTGGCGATCTCTTCCTTGAGCTGGAGGATCTCCGACGAGGCACTTGACGAATCCCCGGAGAAGAATTCATCAACCACGCCTCCGTCAATTCCTACTGCTCCGGCGGCAACCTTCGTCCCGACGGTAGCCATTTTCTTGAAGAGCCCGCCGATCTTCTTTTTGCTCTCCTCCCAGCGTTGCAGGTTGGGATTCAGGGCTCCGATCTGGTTGATGATCCCCTCGAGAATCGAGATGATGGCCTGTTGCGGGGTCTTCATGAGCGAATACTGCCACGTGTTGATCCAGACCGGGAAGAACGGTGCATGATCCACCTCGCAGAGGTTGTATCGCAACAGATTCATCAACGAAGTCTTGCCGCTGCCCCACTCACCCTGCAAGGCAATGGTAATAGGGGTATCGGTGAGTTCGATATAACGAATCAGGGCATCCTGATAGACCTGGATGCCGAAGAGGTCCTTCTGTGTATGTTGGCGCGGAACGTCGATAATACTTGATTTCATGGATGGATAAAATGGTTTTATGGCCGCTGGCTGCGAGCGGAGATACGGATGGCCGACTCCCACTCACCCGTATGCGGGGAAGGACTATTTCCAGACGTCCTTCTTGCAACCTCGTTTTTCGCAATATTCGTTGAATGCCGACAAGGTCATCTCGTCGGCCGATCCGCTCGTATAATAGCGGCTACCGGTCGAGTCGGTGTAACAAACCTGGCAGTAGAGCCCGAATACCGTGTCGAACTCCTTTTCGAGGCTCTTGATCTTCTTGTTCCCGGAGATGGAGATCGTGCCGCCGGAATCGGCCCGCCGTACCGAGGCCAGGGTTTTCGATCCGTCGATGGGGGTGATGCTCTCTCCTTTTGCCACCTGCTGGCGTGCATAACTGTAAAAGATGCCCAGGCGCAGATAGGGAAATTTACGGTTGAACTCCTTGCGCAGCGTTTCGATCTTCTTGTTGCCCGTCACCGTCAATTCCGAACTTTTGGTTGCCGAGGTCGTCTTCTTGGCACTTGCTGCCGTCGTTTTGGCCGTGGTAGCCTTTTTGGTGGTGGCTGTCGTCTTTCTGGAAGCCGACGTTTTTTTGGTTGCCGATGTTTTTTTGGTTGCCGATGTTTTTGAGGAGGTTGCAGCCATATCAGTTGGTTTTAAAAATGGTTGATGAATGCATTTCAGCGATCCGGCGAGCAGCATTGGCCCGGCGCGAATCGTCATACGTTACGGTGGCAATGTCGTATTTAGGACCACGGACCGTATCGGGCGCAAACCGGGTCACGATTTCGGTCTTATACAGACGGCTTACTTTCCGGGCCAACAGCGAGTCGTTGTTCGTCAGAGCCATATCCAGCAGTTGATCACATCGGTCGTTGTAGAAGCGCACCCATGACTGGTAGATGACGTGATCGATGGCTGCGGGATTTGCGGCGGCATCGTTGTTGTAGAACATGCCGTTGGCATGTGCCCCTTCAGCCAGTGGAGCCCCTTCGACCGGAATGGTGACGAGCAGACGGATCAGTTCGTTGTCGTCGTCCCCGCTCTTCGCACCGAAGTAAATGGCGGCGGTTTCCTGTCCAAAGACATAGCCCAGAGCCGAGTGGTAGCGCTCCTGCAGCATGCGGGCTTGCGGCGCATGAAAGGCATTTGCCTTCCATCGTCCCAGTTCATCGGAGTAGTCCGCATAGAATTCGGAAAGAATGGCATGGGCCCCTTCGAAATCACCCGCAGCACACCGGTTTCGGTAATCGGTCCGTTGTTCGTAAGCGGCGTCTGCAGCCCATTCGTCTCGCTCGACCGGAATCGAAAGCAGAGCCAGAACCACAAGCCACACGATGACCGACGCGATGCGGTATCCGCGTCGCCAAAGCAGGGCCTGCCATAAATCGCCGAGAATACCCTTTATCGAGATCGGCCGGGATGTTGCTCCGTTTTTTTTCTTCTTTGTGCTGTCCATTGTCGCCAAAAGTCTTCGGCTCCGCCGAAAGACTGTCAACTGGTTATTTGCAACGTTTCAAAGCGTCGCGCGTACGTTCGACTTCGTTTTTCAGATACTCGATGCGGCGGTCGTGGGCCGCGGCCTTGTCGATCTTATTTTTGCGATAGGTGGCTTTGGTCGAGGTACTTGAGGCATTCTTGATCAGGTTGGCGTAGTTGGCGTTGTCACGCTTTTAGCCTCACGCTCCCGGGCAATATCGGCACGCAGGTCGACGAGTTTCTTCTTGTAATATTCTTTGCTCATAACGAATCATTGTTGGGATCGATGCAAAGGCATATGCTCTCGATCAGTGATTGGCCAGGACCGGTCCCAGAATCAGCCGCACGAAATAGATGGCCGGAGGCCATGCTGCCAGGCTCCACATGTAACCCAGAACGGTAAAAATCCTGTAGCGGAAGATCTCATTGCGGGATTTGGCCCAGAACCACCTCGGAGGAATGTCCAGCCGATGGGCCAGAATACCGAAAATGAATCCCCCGACGGCCAGGAGCCCGGCCTGTTGGAGACTTTGATAATCTTCGTAGATGACACAGCCGCACACGCCGAGAACGCCAAGCGGCTGGACGATCGGAGCGAAGAGGTTGATGAGGAAGGCAAGCACCTGAAGCATCGGATCCTGTAGCTAATAAAGGTTTGACGGGTATCGGATTGATTTACAAAAGGGTCATGTACCCGACGGAGCACATGACCCTGAATGGCTCCCGACGGATCACTTGCCGGCGGCAACGAGCGTAATGTCGTTATCGGCCAGTTTCGTGTTGTCGGCATTGGCCACCTGCACGCCTATGCCGTAGAGTTCGGCGATCTTCTTCTCGAAATTCCCGACCCGGAGATTGCCTCCGACGGTCAGTTCGCCGCCCTTCTTGCCTTCGGCGCGGAGCGAAGCCAGTGTCGCCTCCTCATCGGCCGGCGTCTTGCAGTTGGTCGTGGTGTACACGCGCAGCGACGCACCGAACGCCTTTTTGAAGTTTGCCTTGAAGGTCTTGACCTTCAGACGGCCATCTACATTGAATTCTGCCATAGCTGTAAAATTTTGGGTTGTTGATAATTGGTTCAGACTTGCAAGATGCAGTAATGGAACGTTTCGCCTTCGGTGACGAACTGCTGCCATACGATCCCGTAATCGGCTTCGAGCTCGAAAGCGGGATGTTCCCGGGCACAGAACGAATCGCCGTTCTGCCATTGTTTGTTGCGACCGTGCACCCCGGCAGCCATACTCAATGCCGCATGGTTGGACGATGCCCTACCCGTCTTCAGGTAACTCGGATCATTGGTCACGAAGAGGGCCAGTCCGTTTTTCACGGCGGCGAAGCGTCTGCGAACCAGCTCCAGACGACGGACGTCCTTCCAGAAGTCGTAACGTCCCAGGTCCTGGGCCCCCTGGTTCTTTACGACCACGGCCGCTTCGGTGAGCAACTCGCCGAAGCGCTCGATCCGTCGGGAGATGCTCCGTGTCTTGTACTTCAACTCGACAGGCAGGAACTCATTTCCCTTGCGGACCACAAGATCGAGCCGCAACTCGCTATTCCAAACATATCCGCCCAATTCGCTTCGGGGAACATAGTATTCCAAGTCCACATCATCATAGGCATGCGATGATTTCCGCAACCACATGGCCAGATGAATTTGCAGATCACGCTCGTTGAAGAGCAGTTCATCGTTGCGCTCCAGAAATTTGCGGATGTCATCGCGCACCGAGTCGACCAGTCGGGACATGGCTCCGGAGATCAATATTCGCCGCGGGCGGCCTGCCCGATGGTGATTTCGTTCGGAACGAGCTTCGTGCCGGCTGCATCCTTGATCTGCACCGTCACGCCGAAGTGGCTGTCGAAGAGTTTTTCGGCTTCACCCACCTTTGAACTGCCCTTGATCTTCAGCCCTTCGGCCTTGGTCTTGACCTCCTTCGAGATCTTCTTGTTCAGGGCGGCCAGCGTCAGGTCTCCGTCAGCGATCTGTGCTCCCTTGTAGAAGACAAGCGTCAGGCCGAATGCCTTTTTGAATTCGGCCGAGATGGATTTGAGTTTTTTCTGCGGAGCAACGGAAAATTCCGCTTTGGAAAACTTGTCTAGGATATTATTCAGAAGTCCCATGATATAAATGTGAATTTTGTTATTCTTATTCGATGACAATGAATTCGGTGCGGCGGTTTGCTTCGGGATTGTTGGCATCTACGGGTTGCGACGAGCCCTTGCCTTCGGCCGTCAGCCGATCGACGGCAATCCCCCGGCCGACGAGAAAATCGACCGCGGCCTGCGCGCGAGCCTCTGAAAGTTTCAGGTTGAAATCCGGATCGCCCTCGGCCGAGGTGTGGCCCACGATGCGGAGTTTCATTTCGGGGTATTTCTCCATCACCTTGGCGAGATCGTGCAGCACGAACTTGGCGTCGTCCGAAAGATCGGCCTTGCCCTGTTCGAACTGCGCGGCATTGAAATTCTTCTCCAGTTCTTCAACGCGATCGACATAGACGACCTTCTCGACTTCGACAATCTTCTCGACCTCAACGACCTCGGGCCTGCGCAGAGCGAAGAAGGCGGCGACGGCCGCCAGGATCACCACCAGGATGAGCCACAGCCACCAGCGGGAGCGCTTCTTTTCGGGAACGGGCGGAATATATCCGTTGAGATATTCCAGCCGGAACCCGCCTTTCTTGCCACCCTTGTCGGCCACTTCAAATTGAGCCACGACGATGTCGTAGAGCCGGGCATGGGCAACGATGCGCTCGAAACTGGGGCGGGTCCACATCGAAACCATCGCCACCTTGCGACCGTCACCTGTCGTGAGGATCTCATCTTCGCCCTTGAAATATCCGTTCCAGTCGAATGTCGTGCCCTTCTCTTCGGCCGGGATAAAGTTCTCCTTGACGCCGGCGTCGGGGTTGAGCGAATTGGGAAACGCCTTGCGCAGGTCCTCCAGCGTGGAGTGCGGATACATCACCATATAGGCATGAGCGATTCCCAAGGCCGTGCGGTTCTGGGCTTTGCCATAGACGCGGACTTTGGCCGAGGCGCTTTCACGCTCCGATGCGGTGAAACCCTCGGCCGGTGTCGGTTTCGTTTTGGGTTCTTCCGCCTTTTGGGACCTTGGTCGGGGCTCTTCGATTTTGGAGGCTTCCGGTGTTTGTGAAGGCTCGGGAACGGATTGCGCGGAGGCAGTCCCGCTGTTCAGAAAATCAACCAGTTTGCGGCCGGCCTGACGGGTTGTCCACGAAGCGTCCATCGTGAATCCGACCTGACGGGCAATTTCGTTCAGGGCCTCTTTGGAGTTCGGGCAGAGAGTCTCCTTGTCAAATACCGATACGGCCCCGTTGTCGGCGATCTCGATTCGCCAGGAATAGATGGTTGCGGAAAATTTTGCCATACAGCGTTCAATTCATTTATGAAGGCCGGGCCGAGCGGGAAGGGCCTTCAGGTTAGTAGGTTCATGAATCTGCGCCGGGTATAAAAAAAGAAGCGCAGATCAGTTGCTGATTTCCGCTGATAGGTCCTAGGAAAACCTGTGGTAAAGAAAAAAGCAACAGCCCGCGCTGTATCCGCATACGTGCAGTTGCACAAAGTATGCAGAAGCGCCGAGGAGCTCGCCTTCTCTTACCGTCAATGAATTTCCTAGGTTCATCAGCGAGAAGTGCAAACACTCGCGTGTTTTGTCAGTATTTTATGCAAATATAGCAAAAATACGGATAAAAGCCATTCGAAAAGGATTTTTTTGCATGGCAAATCTTTTTCGTCCGGTTTTCTCCGGGGCTGTTGCTGGAGCAAATGTATGGAAAATAGCCGATGAATGAATTGTCTTTTGTTGTCTTTTGTTGTCTTTTCGGTGATTCGGTTATTGGAATTGCCGAATACGCTCCGAAATCCGATTCAATATGCGGGACGTCTCTTCCCAAGGAAGTGAGTCGCGGGGGAAAGAGGGCTTCCGATCTACAATCTTATATAATTGGGTGGAATAATCACCCGACAAACGATCAATACGCGCCCTTATCTGATCACACAGTTCTGGATCAAGATTCAACCGATTCAACTCCTCATAAAGATGCCACCACCGATAGTTAAGTTCGCATAAATACACACATGCCATATCACTGTAAGCACAGGCCGCTATCGAATCCTTCGCCTCCCGATAATTGGCCTTGATCTTCTGCTCGAAATAGTGCATTACCGAGTCGCGCTGTTCCTTGCGGCGGGCGTCAGCCGCCATCTGCCTTTCCATCGAGTCGATCAGATGCTCATATCTGGCCTTGACCTGTTTGAGGTGGAGATATACCGAATCGCTTTGTTCGATACGGCGAGCTTCCGCCCGAAGAAATTCCGTCCGGGAACGTCGCTCGTTCAAGTAGAGCAGCGAGGGCAGCAGAAACAGTATCATGACGACCGCCGCCAGCATAATATGCCAGGGCCGATTGCGTTGTTGCCAGCGTCGCTGCAAGGATTCCACATTTTCGAAACGCCGATTCCGATCCGTTTGCAGACAACGGCGGACAATGCGGGCGTATTTTCCTCCGAAGAGAAGCTGCATGAGGCGCCCGATCGAATAGATATCGCTGCGGAGGTCCGGCTGGATACTGTCCGAGAGCAGTTCGGGCGAGGCGTATTCGGGCGTGCAGCCAGGGGTTCGGCAGAGATACTGCGCGTCGTTGTCCGACAGCCCGAGGTCGATCAGTTTCAGATTGTCGCCGTTCCGGGTGATGAGGATGTTTTCGGGTTTGAGGTCGTTGTGAATGATCCCGTGTTTGTGCAGATACTCCACGACCGCAAGCAACTCTCCGAAGATCCGCCGGCGAACGGACGGGACAGGATTCTCGGCCAGAAAGCGATCCAGCGTCCGGCCCTCGATATACTCCATGACAATGCCCGCACCGACGGGAGTCTCCTCCTCGAAGATGTAGACATGGACCAGATGCGGATGGTCGCAGCCGATCGACAGTTCGTATTCGCGCCGGAGCATGGCACGAGCCTGCGGCGAGTTGTCTTTTGTTGTCTTTATTAGGAAGTAGCGCCCGGATTTGGTGACTCGATACAAAGAGGCGTATGCGGTGACAATCAACAGGATCGGGTCATGATATCCATTGACAACGGGATGAGAATCCGCCTTGGTCGTGAACAGATCGCTGTTTTGCATGATGCAGGTCTCTTTTTATTTTCAAAGATACGACTTATTTTTGTGAAAAATAAATTCTTTCCGATGAGCATCTCCAGCAGTCAGCCCCAAATTTTTGCCTTGCGACAGCGTGTCGAAGAGCGATTCGGCAAACGGCTCTCCGTGCATGGTGATTTCGTGGCCTTGTCCGAGGCGATCGGACAACTCCTGCGCGAGCATGTTTCGGAGAGCACGCTCGAGCGGGTCTGGGGCTACTCTACGCGCGGCTATCGGACCACATCGCTGCGTACGCTTGATGTGTTGGCCTCTTACGTCGGATATTCCGACTGGGAGGCATTCTGCGAGGATTTGCGCCGCAACGGAGGTAGTCAGTCCGAACTTTTTGCCTGTCGGACAATCTGTTCCGACGACCTGTGCGTCGGTGATCGTCTGCGTATCGGCTGGCTGCCCGATCGGGTGTGTGAAATCCGCTATCTGGGCGACAATCGTTTTGTGGCAGAGCGTTGCAAAAACGCCACCATGCAGGCAGGAGACACCTTTCGATGCCTGCAATTCCAGGTCGGACTTCCGCTTTTGATGCAGGATTTCAATCGGCAAGCATCCGATTCGGAGCATCGCAGCTATCTGGTCGGCCGACAGGATGGTCTGACTCAACTGGAGGTCATTTCATACGAAGCGGAGCAAACGCAGAAGTTGTGAGTCTGTCAAGAAAACCATGCAGAATTGAGTGTGAAGAGTCCTCTGTCCGTGAACTGAATCCTGGGGCGAACAACTTTACCACCGCAATTCGTTTGCTGTCGAAGATGCTTTGGCCAAGCAGCGCATCCTGATCTTTGCCGTCCGCAACGCTCGTCGCACCGGTTGGCAGACGGCCCAAACCCGCAACTATACCATCGCATCGATGGCTGAAGAGAGCGTCTACGCCCTCCGCACGGACGGCCGCCCCAGCTCGCTCGACGTCCTCTGCGGGCTGGAGTTGGGGCGTAAACCGGTGCGTTGTTTCCCGCAATAAACGTCTCGTTTCACGGGAAAATTGGTACTGGAACCGCTTCAAAACCCGGTTCTGAATGACCGAAATTCTGTAAAATCGAACGCCGGGAGAGGACAATTTCCACGGCTTTTGATGACGCCAAATGTCGGATTAGAGGCTCTCAACTGGATGAATTAAGAGCGCAAAAGCACGTCCAAATTCGTGAAATTTGTCTGAGATTTTGCATCTTCAACCGCCGAAAATCGGTCGAAAACGGGCTGTTTTGAAGTCTGATTCGGGCGATTAACCGCCACTTTTCCTCGCCAAAAATGGCCGGATCTTCCCTGTTTTCTGGCGAAGGTGTCTCGAAAATCCTTCGCCGGCCAAATTTCGGGTCGGGCCACGGTGGCCCCGGTAAAAAACGACGACTCCGGAGGAGTTCCACCCCCTTGCGGGCAAGCTGTTTTCTGTTACGAAATCTATTTCGCGTAACTGAAAACACAGCTTGCCGGGGGCAAAACATATAATGTTTCTGACCCCCAAAAACGGGTCGAAGATCACGTCCCGTTCTCGCTTGTTCGCCGGCCAATCTGAAGAGGCGAACCATCCGTTCCCGAAGCTGACATCGGGAACAAAACTGCACCAAAACAGAATGAATAAATCTTGAACTCAATCCATCATGAAATAGTGATATCAGGAAATCAATACGAATTGAAGTCTTGGCGTCTTGATCTCTAGACGTCAAGAACCCCTGATGTCCCGAAATCATGATCGCTTGGACTCATGAGCTCCAGAGATCAAGAACTCCGGAACTCAAGAGTTCTTGATATCCGGGCTTCAAGAAGTCCTGAAATCTGGAGCTCAGTCCCTGCTGAAATCTTGGATTCATGGATTCTTGATCTCTTGGCCTCAAGAGCCCTTGAAGTCTTGTTTCCCGGAGTTCATGATACCTTGGGTTACGGATCTCTTGTCCCCTTGATCTATTGATGTCTGTAGGGGACTTTATGTTGAGGACGCAGAGGTATTAGGGTTGCTGCCACCTCCCTTGTCGGACTGGCAATCTCCTTCTTCAGTCCGCCCAAAAGCAGAATGCCATATTCTCTGTATGGTACCCCAAAGGAATGTCTCCCAATACGCTATTTGGGACTCTCACCGACGCCAACCGGTGCCACGCCGACGCCAACCACTGCCATAGAGCGCAGAAGGTGGAGAAAGCGCCTCCGTTGCCCCTATATTCGCTCCCGAAACCTTAAAGCGAACTATTATGCAAGAACAGAAGAATGAACTTCGGGGCGACAGCCGAACGGCATCCCTCGACTCCGGGACTTTATCGAGAAAAGTCTCCAACTACGAGCGCCTCTTCCTGCAGCCGGTCAAGACCGCGGCTCTCCACAGCAAGGCCATTTATGTCCGTCCGGAGTTTCACCAACGGATCCAGCGAATCGTGCGACTCCTCGACAACGACAAAATCTCGATGTACAGCTATCTGGACCGGGTGTTGGAGCACCACTTCGCAACCTTCGACGAGGAAATCACGGCTTGGTGCCGCAACCGGTTCCAGGCTCTTTCCCGGGATCTTAAAACGACATTGCCATGGGAATAGTTAACGTAGAATCCCGAACCTTTGAGCGGATGCTCACGCGGTTCGAGGAGTTTGCCCGTTGGATGGACGCGCTCTGCCATGCGCACCGTATCGGCGAGCCGGAGCCGTGGCTGGACAACCAGCAGGTCTGCCAGCTGCTGAATATCTCCAAACGGACGTTGCAGACCCTTCGCGGCAACGGGTCGCTCTCCTACACGCAGATCAACCACAAGATCTACTACCGGGCAGAAGATGTGCAGTCGTTCCTTGCGGTGTTGGAGGCACGACGCAAGCACGAGCAGAAGCGCAGAAACGGAGTATAAACAGTGGAATCCGGATCATGACACTCTCGTGGTAGTGTCAGGTCGGATCTCGCATCAAACAAACGGAAAATGGGCAATGAATTGATTACGGAGCATGACGAGCGGATCCGCTCGTACTTTCAGACGATGGAACGTCTTTCCAAGGCGTTGGAGACGCTATTCTCGAAGCGCAAATCCTCGTTGGACGGTGAAAGTTTTTATACGGACGAGGAGCTTTCTCAGCGGCTGAAGGTCAGTCGCCGGAGTTTGCAGGATTACCGCAACCAGGGACGGATTCCCTATATCAAGCTGGGCGGCAAGATCCTCTACCGCTCCTCGGATGTCGAACGGATGCTGGAGGAGGGTTATCGCAACGAATTTCGGTAGACAAGGGGCAGAAATCTCACAACGTCGGCGTTCATAGTTTGTCTCCTTTTCATCGGTAGCATCTTCCCAAACGGGCCGGAGCGAATACGACAACCTTTTTCCCGGGGAGCATCTCCATCTGCGGAGACCTCTCTCGGGGAAAACCCTCGGGGCATGAGGTTGGCATTTCGCTCCGGCCCATTACCTTGCTGCCGGATGAAAAGGAGCCGGGGCAAAAACAACGGCCGGCCTCGGGATCTCCGGGAGCCAGCCGTCGTCGGGAAGTCGCTACATCTTGGACGGGGATTCGTCCTGCCGCCGTGCACGGCGGCGGATCAGACGGTCCATATCCTCGGAGATCTTCTGCTCGGTGATCTGTGCGTAGCCCTGGGTGGTGGAGATGTTCGCATGGCCCATCATCTTGGCGATGCTCTCGATGGAAAGCCCGGCGGAGATGGCCAGCGTGCCGAAGCTGTGGCGGCTCTGGTGGTATGAGAGGTTCTCCCGGATGCCGACGATGATGCCCAGCTGGTGGATGTCAAACCAGATTCCGTCACGTGGTCCCAGCGGGAAGACCGGCTGCGTGTCGTCCGTCCGGTTGTAGAGCGAGAGGATCTGCTCGGCGATGGGATGCAGCGGGATGAAGGCCTCGATGCGGGTCTTGACCCGCTGCTTGCGGATGTAGCTCCGACCCTCGGCGGTCTGTCCGATGTGGTGTGGATAGAGCGACTGCATGTCCGCATAGGCAAGTCCCGTCAGGCAGGAGAAGAGAAACATTCGGCGGATCTGCTCCAGCCGCGGATCCGCCTGCGGGTGTGTCAGCAGGCGCTGCAGATCCTCGCGGCTGATGGCCCGATGGCGCGGCGGGACTTTCTTCTCGTAAGGAAGATCCTCCAGCGGATTGCATCGCAGGATCTCCCGGTCGACGGCGATATAGGCCAGTCGGTTGAGCCAGGTCAGGCTGCGATTAACGTAGGAGGGGCTGCGATGCTGCGAGCTCTTCAGGTAGAGTTTGAAGGCCTGCCCGAATGCCTCGGTCAGATCCCGTAGCGGAAGATCCTCCTCGCCGCGGCTTTGCAGGAAGCGTCGCAGATTGCCCTGCATGAGGCGCGACTCCCGCCACGTGGAGGTCGAGCCGATCCGTTCGGCACGGCGCTCCAGCCGCTCGAGTTCCGCCTCGCCCGTTGCCAGCAGGGTCGTCGGAACCGGATGGCGCCCGACAAGCCGCTCCTTCAGCATCGCGGCGCTCACCACGCCCTGCTCCTCCAGCATCTGTTCGTAGGTGCGGACAACCCGCTGGCGGAAGGCTTCCAGATGGTTGTTCTCCCGGGGTGAAAGGATCTCCCCGCGGCGGGCATTCCACATCTCGGGCCGGCAATAGATGCCCGTTGTCAACACGGCACGCTTGCCGTCGATACTCAACCGGCACCAGACGGCCGTCGTGCCGTCCGCCCGGACCTTCTGGCGATCGATATAACAGAAAACTCGAAAGGTACTTCGCATGGTAGAAAGAATTTGAACGATGGATAAACGGGTTTACAGGATGAGTTTCAGGTCGCTCGTGGCAGCGATCAGCCGGTCCATATCCTCGAAGAGTTTCCGGGGCGTGACGCGTGCATAGATCTGCGTGGTCTGGACGTTGCTGTGGCCCAGCATCCGGCTGATGGTCTCGATCGGAACCCCTTCGTCGAGGGTGATCAGACTGGCGAAGCTGTGCCGCCCGGCATGGTAGGTCAGCGCCTCCGGGATGCCGGTCAGGCCCCGAAGTCCCTTCATGTTGGCCTTCACTACGTCGGCCGACTGGTGCGGGAAGAGTGTCTCCCGCTCCGCATCGCGGTATTTGTCGAGCAGGGCCAGCGCCTCGGGAAGCAGTTTTACACGGGCCTGGTAGTCGGTCTTCTTCCGCCGGTATTTGAGCCATAGGGCGCCCGATTCATCCGTGTAGAGGTTCTCCCCGGTCAGGCGCGAGACGTCCGCATAGGAGGTCCCTGTATAGCAGGCGAAGAGGAAGAGATCGCGGCTCAGCGAGAGCGACCGTCGCTGTGCGGGAATGTCCAGATCGCGGATCCTCTCGAAGCTGGCGCGGCTCAACGCTTTGGGTGTCGTCTCCACCTGTCGGGGCAGTTTGTAGTAGGCGAAATGCAGCTTCTCGGAGTGTCCCTCCTTGAAGGCCAGGCGGCAGATCTTCTTCACCACGGCCAGGTAGTGGCGTACCGTCTGCAGGGCGTAGCCCTGCTCGGACTGCGTGAAATCCTGATACTCGCGGATGAACTGTTCGTTCAGCTGCCCGAAGGCAAGGTCCGGGAGTCCGAACCTTCGGCGGATAAATGCCTCCAGCGAGCGTCGCGTGTAGACGTAGGTGCTCATCGTGGTTCGGGCGCAGTCGATACCCACCCGGCTGCGGAGCCCTTCGATGTAGCGGTCCAACAGGCGAAGGAGGGTCATGCGGGTCTCCAGACTGCCCTGGTACTGGCATTTGACAGCCTCGGCATCGAACCCTCCCGGGCGCGACGAGAGGCTCTTGACAGCCTCATGGATTCCCAGCAGCAGCTTCTCGATCCGAGCATTGGTCTCCACGGCTTCGCGGCTCTTGCCGCTGAGGCGTCGCTCGCGGACATTCCACAACGCGGGTGTACAGGTGAGCTTGCTGCTGAACTGCACCATCGATCGGCCGACCGTCACGCGGCACATGATCGGGGCCTGACCCGAAGCGGTCAGGGAGCTCCTTTTCAGGTAGAGCAAAACCTTGCAATTGACTTCTTTCATAACGACTGGTTTTTAGGGTTCCCTGCTCTGGGCAAAGATACCGTGGTTCGAAGCGTCCGTCGTTATGCAAAACCCGGTGATTCAGAGAATAAAACGCCGTGCGGAAGTCTGTCAATCGCTGCCGGTTACCTGTGGACGCCGAGGTAACGATACGGGTAACGGTCTGGTAACGGGTGTCTCGCTACAATGTGCGGTTGACTGCTTCTCCGAAACCGGAAAATCGCCTCATTTCAAACCGTTTACGTTTTTATTACTGCCAGCTGCAAAATGCCGTTCGGGCATGTTTTTCACATTGCGCCCGTCACACTTTTGCCACAACCATTACCTTGGGAAATGGCGTGCCAATCGAAACCGTCTCAAAGATGCTTGGGCATACGAATGTGCGCACGACACAAATCTACGCCCGTATCACCGACCAGAAAATCAACGTAGATATGGAGAGTCTCGCCGCGAAGCTCAACGGAATCTTCACTGCTCCCCTGACTCCATCCAAGGAGTCTGTCCGTCGAGAGCAACATCAGCGTGAGGTACAGAAGTTCGCAGTAGCGGCCGGCCTGGCATAAAACCACTCCTCCATAGAGCCGACAACGGCAACCAGGCACCGACATAAGGTGCCTGGTTTTTCATTGCAATGTCCATCCCTTGCTTGTGGCGATTGCTTTTTGTGTTTCGGAAAGCTTGGCAAGATTCTTTGCTCCCAGCGTGCAGGTCTTATCCGTCACGCCATCGGCTAAAGCATTAAGCAGGGAGAGAAGACTCTCAAGCGTAAGTTTTGGGCAACCGTTAGCCCAAATATCTACCGAGATCGTACCGGTAAAGGATACACTCTCCAGGTTTCTGCAGGCGGTGAATGTAGTATCAATCTGCGATTTCACATTACTGAAGTCGAGAGGCTGGACAATTGTCACCAACGAAGAGCAACCGTGAAACAACTCCGATGCGGAGGTTATGGCCGAAGTATCCAATCCTTCAATACGGGTCAAAGTTTCGCAGCCATAGAATGCCCACATCATATTGGTGACATTGGCCGTTTCAAGGACTCCGACCTGCGTGAGAGCCGTACATCCGTAACACATCTGATACATAGATGTCAACTGTCGGAAATCCAAGTATGCAGGCAATTTGCTCAATGACGTATTACCCTTAAAAAGTTGGTATCCCGATCGGACGTACTGTATACCACTCGGAATTTGCTTTACCTTGTACGCAAGTTCGTACAAGGTGTCCGTTAGGGTTGCAGAAGCCCCCTGGGCAGCGATATGAAGGGCAAAGAGCGAACGTACTTGTGAAAGGCGTGATATGAGAGGTGTAAAAGCAGCCATAAGTTATCCGATGATTTGTGCGAGTGAAGCGGCAAGTTCCGCTATTCCGAGCGAATCCTCCAACTGAACGATCAATGATTCATAAGTTATTGCGTATGCCTGCCCTCCGCGCTCTATTTCCAACAGGTCGGTAGGCGACATTGTGCTGGTTTGCGTAAGATCTCCGATGGTTACGCCGTTTGCTGTTTCTGCCATACAATATATTTATTCAGTGTATTCTTCAAAGCAACACATTTGCAGGTAAGTTACCAACCACCAGCACTTGCCCGCATATATCCCGGGTACGGCAACAAGTTGCAGGATTCCCGCATAACACTTCACTCGTTGCATCCTGTCAAATCCGAAATCATTCTGCTTGATCGATGAGAGTATGCCCGACTCGACATCGTCTACGGCAAGGATGATATCTGGAGAGGAGCGTGTTCTCACAGGTGTGTCATACAATGTCAGCACATTGCCGATATACTCGTTTGAGGTCGGAAGATTGATCCATATTTTATAGTCCTGATATTGCTCGCCAATTGTTTGCAGATTCATATTCCTATCCACGGTGTACTTCCGTGTAGCGGTGTTATAGCGGGTGCCTTCTTCTCGCAATGTTTTGAATGGAATGCGTATATGCCCCGAGAATACACCCGTAGCCATTTCTATATGTCCATCTTCGTAGATTCGGGTCTTAGCCGTACCTGCATTCTGTATACCATCTGCTCCGGCAAAGAGCATCAGTTTACCGTGCTTCTCATCAACCGTTCCCGAAATGGCACTGCCGGCCATACCGGCCACAACCCGGGCATTATTCTCATCCTTTACCCCGACAAACCCTGACAATACCACACCACTTTGACCATCTATTTCAGTCGTTGCATCGTGGAAATTATCGCGCAGATATTCCAGGTCACTCTGTTGTTCTTGCTCTTCGGATGCGGCACGTATCGTTTTGACGATTATAGCGCGAGCTTCATAGTAAGCTGCAATATCCTGGAAATCGGGTTCGATGGTAATATACTCGGGAGTTGACCGGGTATATTTCTCGATAGCCGTTACCGCCAAAATATAGGCATTGACATAGTCGTCCCACGCGGCATCCTTTTTACGGATGATGCGCAGCTGCGAATTTGCAATGCGGCCGGCTGTGGCGGTTACGCGTCTGTACGGTTTCTCCGAATCTGATGACTACAACGCCGTCACGATGGGACTGTCCAAACAGTTCGTGATGTCGATGGAACGGCTCCGGGAAAGGCTGACGGACTGAAGGCTGCACCTGTTCCGAGAGGAAACGCTGGGTTGCCTTATGACTGCACACATCCTGGATCTGTACGACATCCACGCACGCGGCCAGGCTGCTGCAACGGTTTATCGGAATGTTTTACAACAGGGAGTACATCCTGCACCGGGATGTCCCCTACTATACCTCCCCTCCCGCCTCTGTGTCACTCTCCACTACCTCTCCGAGATTTGCAGGAAAGCCTGCGGCATACCGGTCACTTACTGGATAGACCGCTTCACCCTGCATGAGATTGCGAACCTCCTGTGCCAAAAGGAACTGCCTCTGTCGGAGATAGCCGCCGGGATGAACTTCTCGTCATTTTCCTATTTCAGCCGGTATGTATCCAGACATTTCGGCATTTCCCACACAATGTCTACAGGGAGTCATTAAACCGAGTACGTTAAAATAGGCGAAATGCAAACTATAACTCGATGTCTCCGTCAACACTGCCCTGCTGCCCCCATCCTTCTATCTGCACTCCGTCTAGTTCAATCTTATCGGAGGATACATTTATTTGAACTGTCAGGCATCTTCCTCCATCAAGCATGCTGACGGGCCTGCCGTCCTGATCATTGTCGGGAACACTTAGTGTACGCACCATGTCACCGAGACTTACTTCAAGCGTCACATTGTCTTTTTCCTGAGGAACTATAAAACATGATACCTGACTGCCCTGCATGGTTCCCACCTCTGACAGTCCGGAGGCCGTACCGTTCTGTATTGCCCCTTTTGCCAGATCTATGCCGCATGAGGAAAGAGCCTTGACCGATGTGGATATCTCAGACAGCTGCTCATCCGTCAAATCATCGGACACATACTTTACCACAAGTTTGTGCAGAGCATGCTTGAATACCAGACTCACTGCATCTTCTGAGTTTTTCCCGACTTGCACCGCCTCGGCCAGCAACAGGTCGGTTTTTTCCGCTGGGGAGACGACAAATGTCAATATTCCGTCCACTGCCTTCCCCTGGACAGGATAGCAGCCTGAAAAATATACGTTCCCGGCATCTTCCGGCAGATTGAGATCCGCCCATGAGAGATCAGTCGTCCCGACAGTGTAGCTTGTGTCTATATTCGGGAAACCGCTTCCTGAAACCACAAGCGTAAAGATATCCCCGTTGGAGAAATTTCCCTCTCCGTTCCCGTCAAGTGCGGGTGATTTGGTCAGGGCCTCGATGGATGTCCGGATATCTATCATCCTGTCAGTCTCATCTGTGCCTTTGTCCACAGGGGATTTCTCGCAGGAAACAGTCATCATTGCAAACAGGACAACCACTGCTATAATTAAACTGTAATATTTCGTCGTATTGTTCATCGTTATTTCAACTTATTGAATAAAACTTTCATTAATCTCAACTTCGGGAAATTCTTTCTGCCAGATATCCCGTTTCAAATCCACAACCGTTATACAGGATATGGGATATATGCTGGAATCTCCCATCAGCACTTTCCAAGGTCCATCTTCCCGGTATCTAATCTCCTGGCGTATCAGGCGGTGGCGCTGGTAATTATTGGAACCTCCATTAACCTCAAAGTTATAATGGTCATTATTGTCTACATAATATATGGCGGATACATAACCCTCATCATCAAATTCCACACCCCAGATTGTCATAACGTGCGTAACCCCTTGGTTCAGGTTAGACTGTTCGAAACCCAGCCCCTGCTTATTTTCCAGAGCGCCTTTGATAATCCTGTTGAAACTCTCTTTATTCATGGCGTCTTCAGGTCTGAACGCAACATCTATGTTGTCGAATATTTCCGTGAAATATCCTCCATAATTGTCATCAATATCAGGATCAGGAGATGATATTCCCGGTGTCCCGCAGATAAACCAGTTAATTCCGACGGCATCCGAACCCCCTCTGTTTCTGGATATGTCTCTGAAAAAGTCGAAAATTTCACTGCCTTCAGTATCGGAAAACCCGAAAGAGGGACGCGGATATGCCGGCCATGGATTTGAACTGTACCTTGCATCATACGCCTCGATATACGGTTCATTGAGCCGTGTCCACCAATGCAGCAGATTTGACGCACCCGCCGCCCAGCACATATTGCTGTCATGGTATCCAGGATGGGATCCACTATCGTCCGGATCGTCCTTATCGCAGTCATACCATAAAAAGTCGCTCTGCCAGTTCAGATACGCAATGCCGGATACTTTGTACCATATACCGTTGGGGAAGTTTTCAGGCACCAAGAAACTGTACTCAGGGACGGACTCGTTGTCTTTTGGATAATCGGGCAGGCTGGCGGTCTTGACCCCGTAAACCCAGCACGTCTTGCCGCCGTAGTCTATATCCGGGTCAGGATCAGGATCAGGATCAGGATCAGGATCAGGATCCGGGTCAGGGTCGGTTCCGATATCTCCGTCGGATTTGAGACGCAGGTTGAGTACGGTCTCCTTCCCGCTCTCCAACACACTGCTTTCTCCGATCGTAGCCGGTGCCTTGTAGACGGATGTCTTTCCACCTGCGGAAATCTCCACCCATCCTTCGGCATATTCCCCAAGATCCCCGGGGAAAAGAATCGCCGAATACTTTCCCTCGGACAATATGCGGGGCGTTATGTCCTCCATTGTACCGGAAGGAGTGTCAATACCTCCTGTCGAGAGGTCGAATGAGCCTTCCGTAATATTCCTCACAGTGACAGTCAGATCATCAGGAAGAGAGCCTTCGTCACTTGAGATATTGATTGACAGACGGTGCATACCGTGCATAAAGGGCATCTCTATCACATCCCCGGTAATATCTTCCTGCTCTATGTCAAGGTGGCTCCACAACAAGTCAGAGTCCTCATACCCGTTACCGGTCTGGTCGGTGTCCACACGATGCGTGTGCAGGTTTGTCTCAGGCGAGACATCCTCTCTGGCCGGATAGTATGCTGAAAGGCGCACAGTACCCGAGCCAAGCTCACTTTTCTGCAGTTTCGGAGTCCATTGCCCGTCCTCCATGGTCAGTATGACCTGTCTTGTCTGCTCTCCATAGATATAAAGTCCGACTTTGTCTCCTTCTGTGAAAGATCCGCTGCCGTCTTCTCCAATCTCAGCTTTCGTACCCTCATTGTCTTGCGTGAAGACCATCTCTACATACTCACTGTCATTCTTCGAGGATGAATAGTCCTCAAATTCCGCGCATCCGGACAATAACACCGGAACTGCTGCCAATAACCGGAACAGGAGCTTACTTGTAATCAATTCTTTGTCCATTTTATGGATAGTTGAATTTCACCGCAAAAGTAGTAAAAAAACAACACATTGACATTAGAATCTGTTTAAATTTATTTATAATTAACTGTAAATCAGTAGGTTAATTGGAATATTTTTCGTAATTTTATGATTATCAAGACATTAAAGTTATGCATAAGTACCCAACCAACCTGACTGATAAACAGTGGCAAGTTATAAAAAATGTTAGACCCCAAAGAAAGATTCAGAAAATATTCACTGCGCTCTGTTTTTGACGGCATCCTGTACATCGTGAAGACCGGCGTGCAGTGGAGAATGCTCCCCTCGGATTTCGCTCCGTGGCAGACAGTGTATTACTATTTCAGCAAGTGGAAGAACGAGGGCCTGCTTGAAGAGATCTTCGACACCCTCCGCGGCATTGTCCGCCGTCTTTCGGGCAGGGCGGAGAGTCCCAGCCTTGGGATCATCGACTCAAGGAGTGTCAGGACCTCCCATCATATTGATGGTCAAAGGGGAATAGACGGAAACAAAAAGATAAAGGGCAGGAAGGAGCACATAGTGGTTGACACTCTGGGGCTGCCCATGTCAGTGAGAGTCCATCCGGCTAACGTCCATGACAGCGTAGGGGCGGAAGAGGTGTTCGAATCCATGAGATACAAATTCCCTGGGCTGAAACGGATTCTGGCGGACGGAGGTTACAGGGGCGAGACTGTCAGGAACACGGTCATGAGACTGCTGCATTGCGACCTGGATGTCGTACTCAGGTCTGACAAACGGACGGACAGATTTGTCCCCATGCCAAAAAGATGGATTGTCGAGCGCACTTTCTCATGGCTCGAGAACTTCAGGAGACTGACCATTGACTATGAATACAGGGCCGATACGCACGAAGCCATGATGCATATCGCTGCCATAAAATTATTTTTGAATAAAATTTAAACAGTTTCTCATCAAACCAAACTTGTAAATTGATAGCAGAATACAAAGAACAATTTCCTAGCGATGAATATAAAATAACTCGTCTTTTAGATAAAATAAGTTTGATGACACCAGAAAATATACATATCAATACATTTATGTATGAGCCCTTAATTGATATGTCTATCATACACTTAGTCAAGCTCTATGAATTGGTTAAATCTGAAAAGGATAGAATAGAGCAACTCCAATTTAATGGATGAAGACGTATATTTTGTGTAGACAGGAGTTATTTCTGCAAATAAAGATAAAAGCAACATTTGGAGTGATAATATACAGTCAAGTGTGACTTTGATTATGCAGCCATAAATCATTATAGATAGGATGAAAAAAGTTAATAACAAATTTTGATTAGTTAAATTAAGTAGTGAACTAAGCGGGCGAAGATTTGTTCTTTGACAACCAAATCGGTATGGCTAAGCAAGTCGTAACCACTGCAAGTATGTACATGAGTAGAGGTGGTTTCAACGAAAAAAAATAGCGGAGCAAACACCCCTAAAGAAGCCTTAAATAAAGGATTTATAGAGGACGATGACTACATCTGTGACGGAGAGTAGTCATCACCGTTGTCACCGAGGTGTGACCTCGCTCGCGAATTGCTCATGCAAATTGCTAATAATCAAACAATAGCAGATTGCAACTCCGTAACCTCTCTCTCCGCTAAAAGATGAGGATGTTACGACGAGCAACATCCTCATTTTGTTTTAATTGCGCATCCAACCGTTTGATCGTTTGTCCGTTCAGCGTCCTTTCTCGTTGAATATGACTACTCTGCAGCGGCAAACGCCTGCTACGCTTCGTTTTCGATAACAAGCTACCGATATAGTGCAGCATGCTGCAGAGTCTCATCTGAGAGGTTCCGCAGCATGCTGTCCTTTCGTAACTGTCTTTTTTCAAGAATTCATGCCACACGACTGCCGACAAGCTACAGCATTCGTGGAAAAGAGATGGGGATGTCCCGTCCGGCTCGGCCCGATGTACACTACCCTACTCTTCAAACTCATTGAGCAGATCGTCGCAGGCTTTGGTGTGACGACGGTATTGCAGCCATGTGATAATAAATGCAATGAGCACGTAGGCAATACCGATTCCAAGGATCAGGTTGCGGTTTGCCGAGTTAGCGATGCGGGTCAGAAACTCAATGAAGATGTAGGCGATCATCGCGATGCAGGGAACAATACTGATGGCCAGGGCACGGCGATAGAAGCGACGATAGGAGGTTATGGCATGGGTGACTGTCCGCGTATCGCCATCAAGCAGATGGTCCATGCCCAATTTGCGGTTGATCCAGATTGTGGCGACAAGATCGACAATCGTCCACAACGATATCAGCACGCCGAACAGTAACGGCCAGTGGGTAGTGATACAGATAATCCAGATCGTAGGCAAGGTCAACACATCGAGTATCATGCGATTCCGAATCCCCTTGCTCACGACTTGCGCCGGACGATGACGAGCCGCCTTGAAAAAACGTTCGTTCAAATGCTCCTGTTGCTCCATCTGTGCCTTGAGTGCGTTGTAATCGGCTTTCAGTGCTTCGAGTTCCTGTCCTAAATTGCGTTCCATATTCATACTTTCTTTTAGGCGTTAATCATTTTTGAGTCGCTCCTTGATGCGTACCAACTTGAAGGAGACATTCTTGACCGAAATGCCTAGGATTGCGCCTATCTCCTCATAGCTCAGGCCCTCGAGCCACAACAAGATAACGCTTCGGTCGACAAGTCCCAACCTGTTGATTCGCTGATAGAGTTGTTTGATCTGCATTCGTTTTTCGAGGTCGCTTTCGGAGGCGCCTGATTCCCCCGCTTTCGCGTGCCTTGTTTGCTCGCGTTTGCGCTTGTTACTGAAATTGATACAGTAGTTCAGCGCCACGCGGTAGATCCACGTTTTTATATTGCTACGACCCTCAAAACCATCGTATCCCTGCCATAGCCGTAAAAGAATCTCCTGATGTAAATCGTCCACATCCCCGGCATCCTGGGAGAACATATAGCACACAGCGTATATCGTCTGCTCATACTCTTTGATCAGTTTGGAGAATCGTTGTTCCTTTGTGTTCATCATCACTTCGTTTACCTATTAGACAGACAACCGCTCGAAAAACTATACGACAAGTGCGATTTTTTTTGAAAAAGATGTATCGCCATCCGAAAATCGAGGCTGGAATCGAATTTATAAAAAAACATCCATAAATCATAGAGGGTGATGACTACACCTGTGACGGAGAATAGTCATCGCCGTTGTCACCAACGTGTGACCTCACTCGCAAAGTGCTCACGCAAACCATAAATCGTCAAACAATAGCAGATTGCAACTCCGTAATCGTTCTCTCCGCCAAGAAGCGAAAAAGCCGAATCCTTTGCGGATTCGGCTTTTTCGCATTCGTATGTGCTGCGGAGGTCCTGCCCAGGCCCCATGCGCGTCCCGGTGCTCCTGAACAGGGGGCTCTCAATACTCCTCCAGCGTCCCGAGGTTGTCGCTTGTGAGGGTCCAGCGGGTATCCGGCCGCACACGGACCTCCATACGCGTGGCGGTGCCGTCGGCCGCAGTGAATGAGCCCGAAATTTCCCCTGAATCGAAGAACTTGCGGCCGTCATAGATCGGTTCCGAACCGATGTATTCCAGGTTGTCGTATCCGTACAGCGATTTCAGGGTACATGCAAATGCCGGCGACGCCTCGTCGCGCATGCCGGACAGACCCATGTACGAATCGAGCCTGCCGTCGAAACAGTAGGTCACCATGGCGCGTTCCTCTCTTCCTGCCGACTCCAGATCAGCCGTCGTACCGTAAAATCCGGTATAGGCCGTCCCCGTACCGAAGTCGGCCTCCAGCTCCGAATAGATGAACTTTTCTTCAAACAGTCTGTTTGAAATGAAGTCTCCGGTGATGCGGTAGCTGTTCTCCGCAAGGCAGGTCACGGTAAAAAGGAACGACTCGGGCGTATAATCGGGCCAAGGCCGGGATTGCGTCCCCTCGACATGCCATACGGACCCCACGGCGTCGAGCGCCGCCCCGCCGGTCGTTATGCGGTATGACTTGCCCCGCCACTTGTTCACCCAGATCGTACCAGCCGCCTCGTCATACTCCAATTCGGCCACCAAAAAATACTTTCTCCTGATCTCCTGCTGCAGGGCCGGATCGCCCGAAGCCTTTGCATACCAGTTTGCCTGGAAAAGGTTGTCGAGTCCGTAGACCAGATCCTCCGCGCAGGTGTACATCAGACTTGCATACTCACTAAGCGTCTGTTCCCGAGCCGGACTCGGTTCCGGGTCGTCGGTCGTATCCGAGCAGGACGGAAGTGTCCCGGTAAGGCACAACAGCACAACGGCGGCGAATGCGCAGGGTTTGATGGCTCTCGAAAACATGGTGTCGCAGGATTGAAATGAAACTTTGGATCAAGTTACGAAAAAACTGCGACAAACAAGATGCGGAGCGCCGGATTCCGCATCCGCACTCCGCATCTTTCCTTCATTCGGTGCAACGCCCCTTCCGGGCTGCCCGTTCACCACGGCGTCCGCCGGAGCACCGCCTCTTCTTCAAGGCAGCGCCTTTTCCGGGCGGCGCCGGCTCACAGGCCCTTCACCGCGGCAACGGCTGCCGCGTAATCGGGCTCCTCGGTGATCTCGGGAACCAGCTGTGCGTAGACTACCCTCCCCTCGCGGTCGAGCACCACGACGGCACGGGCCAGCAGCCCCTTGAGCGGGCCATCCACCATACCGACGCCGTAGTCGCGGCCGAACGCCGCATCGCGGAAGGCCGAGGCGACCACAACGCGGTCGATGCCCTCCACCGTACAGAAACGGCTCTGCGCAAAGGGCAGGTCCTTCGATACGGCCACGACGACCGTATCGGGCAGCGAGGCCGCCTCCTTGTTGAACCGGCGCACCGATGCGGCGCAGACCCCCGTGTCGAGACTCGGGAAGATGTTCAGCACCACGCGCTGCCCCTTCAGATCGGCCAGGCGGAGCGGCGAGAGGTCGCCCTTGACCAGCTCGAAATCGGGAGCCGGAGCTCCCACCCGGATGAACTCGCCCTCGAGCTGCACGGGCGAGCCTTTGAATTTGGTCTGTGACATAACAAGCAACTGATTAATTCCTGTTTCGTTTCATCATAAGAACGGTATTCCGTCCGAAACATTGTGCTGCAAAAATGATTCCGCTCCTCCTGGAGAGGACATCAATGCCCCTTCAGGCGGTTGAGCGCACTGCGCGCCTCGCCCGAGGAGCCGAAGTTGGGCTGGATGACAAAGCGGTTCATGCGGTCGATAACCCCCCAGCGGCGCTGCCCGGGCGAGACGATGGCATAGCCGTCGTAGAAGTCGTAGCCCGTTTCGTACTGGGGCGGGATGGCCCACTCGCCGAAGTGGTTGAGATAGCCGACAAGCCCCGTGGCGGGGTCGTCCTGCGCCCAGAGTTCGATCCCGGCATAGCGTCCCGACGTAAGCGAGGTGACCGCATTGCGGATGTCGGACCAGGAGCGGAACCGGGGCTGGATGACAAACTGGTTCAGGCGGTCGATGGCACCGAAGAGGCCCCCGACCTGCACGCAGGCCAGGCCGTCGCTGTTGAAACTCGAAGCACTCTTGTACTGGGGTGGGATCGCCCACATTCCGAGGTCGTTCAGATAGCCGTAAAGGCCCGTGCCGCGGTCCTTCGAGAGGGTCAGGTCGCCGCTTCCGGCAAAGGTCATGGTGCCGCCCTGCGTCACCGGCAGCATGAGATTCGACAGTGCGGCACACGAGACGAAGAGCGCCGCCGCCGCCAATGTCAGCAGTTGGATGATGGGTTTCATGGTTCGGGTTTTTGATGGTAAAGACAAACTTACGAAAAAAAACAGTACAAACCAACCGCATCCGCCCGCCCGAAGCACTTTTTCGTCCAAAGACAGCCTCCGCGTTTCAGATTCCTTACAGATTCCCGCCCCAACTTTGCAGCGGACGGATTGAAAATGCCATAAAATTCGTATTTTTGCACACACTCAACGATTCGACAATGAAACACCTTCTCCTCCTGCTGCTGCTCTGCGGCGCCACGGCGGCCTCGGCCCAGAACCCCGACCGGAACGCAGAACGCTCCCTGCTTGCGCAGACGGTCTTCCCGACCGATTCGCTCGCAAACGACCCCGAGCTGCTCGCGCGTCTGCGCAACATGCCCAACATCGAGGTCGGGCGCGGCATCACGTTCCGCCCGCGCAACAACCTCTTCGAGATGACGCTCCGCTTCCGCATGCAGAACATGGTCGGGCTGTCGTTCGACCGCGACTTCTCGCTCACGCAGACCGAGGCGCGCGTCAAGCGGCTGCGGCTGCGCTTCGACGGCTACATCTACTCACCCAAGCTGGTCTACTCGATCCAGCTGGGATTCGCGGCCTACGACGCCGAGGTGCTGCCCAACGGAAACATGAACATCGTGCGCGACGCCATCGTCTACTACGTGCCCAACGCCCGCTGGAACATCGGCTTCGGCCAGACCAAGATCAAGGCCAACCGCGCGCGCATCAACTCGTCGAGCGCCCTGCAGTTCGTCGACCGCAGCATCGTCAACAGCCAGTTCAACCTCGACCGCGACTTCGGTATCTTCGGCGAGTACAACATGCGCGAGGGCGAGGGTTTCAACCTCTCGGCCAAGGGCTCCGTCACGCTGGGCGAAGGGCGCAACTGGGGCTCGACGGCCAACGGCGGCATGATCTACATGGGGCGTCTGGAGCTCTACCCACTGGGGCGCTTCTCGGCGAAGGGCGACCTGCTGGAGGGCGATTTCGACCATGAGGAGCAGGTACGCATCCTGCTGGCCGGCGCCTACGCCTACAACCACAAGGCAACGCGCCTGCAGGGACCGCGCGGGGCCGTTATGCCCGACGGTGCGACGCGCAACCTGGGCTCCTACTTCGTGGACTTCATCCTCAAGTACCGCGGATTCGCCTTCTACACCGACTTCATGGGCCGCACGTGCGACGACCCGCTCTTCGACGAGGATACCAACGCCTTCGTCTACAAGGGCAGCGGCGTGAACATCCAGACCAGCTACCTGTTCGACAACAAATGGGAGGTGGCGCTGCGCAACTCGACGCTGCTGCCCGATGCCGAGGTGCGGCCGCTGGCCGGCTACCGCAGCTGGAACCAGACGACGCTGGGCGTCACGCGCTACATCATCGGCCACAGCCTCAAGGTGCAGGCCGACCTCTCGTACAACCACCGCAGCGAGTCCCTCACACCGAACTACAACCGCTGGGAGCTGCGCTTCCAGGTGGAGCTGGGGCTCTGACACCGTAACACAACCGCCGGACGGTACAGCACCCGGCCCCGACAGCCCGTCCCCAATGAAACAAGCGGCCCCGCTCGATGCAGGGCCGCTTTTTCTGTTCACAATCCGGAAGCGGACACATTGCCCGCCCCAAAACGCCGTGCGTCCTCTCCGATCCGAAAACCGGCATTCTGCCCACCCTTCCAGCGCCGGCCGCCACGCAAACGCGCTCCGTTGCCGGGGCGTCAGAGAATCTTCAGCGCGATGCGGGCGCAGGCCTCGGCATCGGCCAGAGCATGGTGGTGGTTCTTCAGGTCGAAGCCGCAGGCGGCCGAGACCGTGTGCAGCTGATGGTTCGGCAGACGCTTGCCGAAGACACGGCGCGAAGCGCGGCACGTGCAGTAGAACTCGTATCCGGGATAGGGCATGTCGTAGAGATCGAACGCCGCGCGCAGGCAGCCTTCGTCGAAAGGGGCATTGTGGGCCACGAGCGGCAACCCCTCGATGTGCGGCGCCACCTCGCGCCACACCTCTTCAAAGTCGGGAGCATCGGCCGTATCGGCATAGGTCAGGCCGTGGATCGCCGTCGTGAAGCGGCTGTAAAAGTTCGGCCGGGGACGGATCAGCCGGTAGAGCGAGTCGACGATCTCGCCGTCACGCACAACCACCACTCCGACCGAGCAGACACTCGCCCGATGGGCGTTGGCCGTTTCAAAATCGATGGCTGCAAAATCCTTCATGTAAGAAAAGCCTTTTTTCCGGAGGCAAAGATAGGGAAATCCGCCGGATTCGGTACCCCCGTTCCAAACAAAAAGGCGGCCGCACCCCCTCGGGGATGCAGCCGCCACAATACCGGACGCGGAGGGGATTACTCCTCGTAGTCGCTGTTGGAAAGAATGGTAACGAACGAATCGTCGGGCGTGTTGCCACCCTCGCTCTGAGACTTGACGTCGGCCTCTGTCCAAAAATCCTCCTCAGCAAACATAATATCCTCGAAGCGGTTGATCGAGCACTGGTAGGCACCGTAGTCCTGCCCCCAATACTTGGCATAGACGCCCATGATGGCCAGGATGTCGCCCGTAGCACCTTCTCGGACGATCGGCTGGCGCGCGAAGCGCGAGTAACCGCTCGTGCGGACCGTAAAGACCCCCTCTTTCATCATCTGTTTGGGCAGTTTCTCGGACAACAACGGGTTCCCGTTCGTATTGACCGTCTCGGTACAAGCATTGTCATAGGCAAAGAGTACAGAACCATAGAAGTTGCAATGGATATTGCGCTGCGACGTCGACGAGAAGAAGTCCTCGTTGGCGGCCCACTTGTACCAGTACTTGCTCTCGACGGGACGCACATCCGTACACATCCACGAGGGATAGAGGTTGCCGCCCACATCGCCGTAGCGGCACGTGATGCCCTTGATGAGCACCATGCGGCCCAGCTTGTCCTGATTAGTCTCACCAAAGAAATCTTCGTAGTTATTCTCGTCAATTACCAGAATTTCCTTATTGACCTTCAGTTGTGTGGCCTCGCCGAGGAAGACGCGCTCCTTGATCTCGGCCGGATTCTCCATGTTGGAGTTGGCATAGAACTTGTGCTCGCCCACCTTGTTGTAGGAGTCCGTCGGGCCCTTGCCGATCGAGAGCATCATGCGGTAGTTGCCCACATAGAGGCCCGAAATCTTCACGTAGACATAGTGCGTGTCGATCGTGCCGGTCTCACGGTTGAAGTGTCCCATCGGGAAATCGAGATAGAGACCCGTGCCGAGTTTCACCTCGATGGCAGCCGTCTCGTCGACCAGATGCAGCGACTTGTAGATGTTGCCCTCCTCGTCGCTCGACTGAACCTTACCCAAGATATAATACTCTACAGCATCGGCAGGTTTATCCCAATCACCCGGCACATATCCTGGCATATCCTGGTCATATATGCTCTCACCATTTGCAAGAGCAGCCATATCCTTATCATATTGAGCCTGAGAGAACCATCCGATATGAGTATACTTCGTATCGTCCCAGCTGGTATTCTCACCGGTATCGCTAAGGGATTTATGTTCTTTTAAGAACAACTCCTTAACCTGCATAATATCCAATTTGAGCATCTCCTCGAAGTCCTTGTCCGTACTGGGCTTGACCGGCTGCGGCGCGTCGAAGTCGTTGTAGCACCCCGCAACGGCCGCCATCACGGCCACTGCGGCGAAAATCCGAAATATCTGTTTCATAGTCGTCATATCGTATTAGAAGCGGAAATATACATTCAGGTAATAGGTCGTACCGAGCAGGTAGAAATACTTCGAATCGAACGGCGAATAGTACTGGATCGACGCATTGTCCGCATTGACGTAGGTGCGGCGCGAAAGACGCATCTGCTCGTAACCGCCCGTGCGGATATCCTGGTTGTTGAGGATGTTCTTCACCTCGAGGCTGAAGCCCAGCTGGTAGCTGCGGCGGATGTACCACGTCTTGCCGATGCTCATGCTGAGCGTGTTGGCCGAATCGAACTTCTCCTGGTCACGCAGCGCATAGAGCGCCTCGGCCTTCACCGCACCGGGAAGCTGGTTGCTGGCCGACGGACGCAGCACCGTGGCGTAGGCCGAGCTGGTACGGCGCGCGGGGTTCATCGAGAGGTAGATGTTGTCGTAGTAGTTCCAGTCGAGCGAGATGAACCAGTTGTTCGGTCCGCGGTAGCCCAGACCCAGGTTCAGGGCCGTCTGCGGCGTGCTCTCGACGCGCAGGTCCTTCCACAGCACCTTGTCGCCGCGCAGCACCTCCTCGCTGTTGTCGCGCGTCTGCGTGAAGTCGGCGTTCGACGTGTAGCGGTAGTCGCCCAGGCTCAGGGCGCCGTTGAACGAGATGCCGCCCCAGATGGGAACCTGAACACCCACCTCCAGGCCGTAGTAGCGCTTGTCGATGCCGCTCATGGCGAAGTTCGTGAACGACGACTGCGTATCGTCGTAGAACGAGATGACCTTCGACTGGTCGGCGACCGAGGTATAGTAACCCGAAACGCGCGCCGTGATCCACGGCAGATTGAGGTTGTACGACAGGTCGACGCCGAGTACCTTCTCGGAATCGAGGCCCGGCGTAGTCGTATTGCGGGTACGCGCCGAAACGAAAGCGTCGCGGAACTGCGGGGGATTGAC
>ERZ780025.181-NODE-181-length-33656-cov-2.569745_pt1 | contig 33656 bp, 31 predicted proteins | sample MGYA00511862_ERZ780025 | MGnify/ENA primary metagenome ERZ780025 (study PRJEB29588, sample SAMEA2156186) | human gut metagenome | biome: human gut; feature: human-associated habitat; material: faeces | place: Denmark | collected 2008/2010 ...
CGGCCGTGGTTTGTCTCAAAGCGTGGGTGGAGGACTATGAGCCGTTTATTACGCTTGGTATTTTGAATAATCCGAATGGCAATTATGTTAAGTCTTTGGTAGAGGTAGGTCATAGGCCGGGGTGTTCCACGAGGGCTTTTGGGGATTATGGTGATGATGCCAAGGGCAAGTTTGTTGTAGAGGACGGTTTTTATTGTGTTGGGTGGGATATTGTAAGAGCGCCTAACTTTGAAGATATAAGGATGGATAAGGTTTCGGATTCTCTGGAGAATAGTCCGGTGTTCAGGGAGTTGATGCAGATGACACAGTTGCGGGATTCTGTAACCGAAGATTTTAACAGGGACGTTTTGAGGGGTCAAATCGCGAAAGCGATTGAGGCTCTTCGTGAAGTTGAAAAAAATCTTTAATTTGCATTTAACTATGAATCAGCTTGTTGAGAGAGCACAATCCAGAATAATGGATAGTGTCGAAGCCGCTTCCAAGAATAAGATTCTGGACGGGGTGCTGAATGCCATGGATAAGTCCGGTGCGTTTGGCTCAGTTATTGAGAAAGGTATGGTAGCCCAGCTTCTCCAAAACTTCAAAAAGGTTGTAATGGATAAGGTTACCGATTCTTCTTATGGGGCTACGAGGGGTCAGAGTGTCAACGTCATGAGTGACTTCGGGCCTTATGTTCCCGAAGTTCTCCCGGTGGTAGCGGCGTGGTATCCGGAGTTTCCGCTTAAAGACCTTATTTCTGTTCAGACCATGGAGCAGGATTTGGCGTATCTTCTTTTCTCGAAACTTGTTACGGGAACGAACAAAGCGCCGACGCTTGTAGGTCAGGTTGTTGAAACTGCTCTGGGTCAGAGGCAAATCGACGGTTATTATCCTACGGGAGTGGTTATCGGTGAGCAAATCCCGGGTAATCAGATGACCGTTGTAAATAGGACTCTTATCGGAGCTACGGTTTACCATGCGCTCAAAACCACGGGTGATTACCTGAGGAAGTTTAAAATCACCGTTAATGTAAGTGGGGAGAAAACCGTTTATCGTGCGTTTGCCGTTGCCGGGGGTGAAATTCGTCTTGCTCTTGCTACCGCGCCTGACCAAGAGGTTGAGGGAGCGAAGTGGGACATAGAATCTGGAGCGTTCTATCTTCCTACTTTGGAATCGAATACCGAGAATGTTTCCGTAGTTCTTAACTATGTTTGGAATCTGGACTATGCGGTTGATGAGAACATTCCGAAGGTCAAAGAGCAGGTAGAGCGTTTCGAAATGCGTGCCGAGCCTCGTGTTCTGGCTATGCAATGGACAATCTTTGCGGAAGCGCTTAAGAAGAGTCAGTTTAAAACGGATATCAGGACGGAGAACACCACACGTGTGCTGAACGTTCTTTATCAGTACCAGGTAAGGTATGTGCTTGACGAGATGTATGAGGATGCCGCCGGGGTCCCCGCCACCATCGCCGTACCCCGTCAGGGTATATACTCTCTGGATGTTGCTTACAACAATGTTATGAATCAGCTTAATTCACAGGCTACTAACATTGAGTATGCAACGGGTCGAATGGAAGGTAACCGTCTCGTTGTAGGTAGGGACTTCAAAAACTGGCTGGAATCTCTTCCGAGCACGATGTATCAGCCGAAGTCGGTTAATTCCGGGGATGCAGGCTGGTCGTCACCGAGAGAGATAGGTACGGTAGGTAAGTCCAAGGTTAACTTCGCCCCCCGCCGCCAGCCTGACGAAGGGTTCATGACCTATAGGGGCATTGAATGGTATGACGGAAGTTACTTTTTAGGCATATTCCTACCGCTCGTACCTACGGATGCTTTGGCTATCAATGTCACTGTGCGCCAAGCCTTCGCCTCCATGGAGGCGTATCACTTCCACAAACCTACTGCGGTGATTCCTCTTACGTTTACATTCCAAGACCCTACCGTGTAGGTCAAATTTAAGCGATTTCTTACATTGGCAAGGTCGTAAACTAAGTTTACGACCTTGTTTTCGTATATAGTAGTAAATTGCTTAGATTATGACAGAACAACGTCGGTTGCAGTCTTTTGAGATTTTTTGGAAAATCGCCCAAGAGGTGGGGGTTACTCCGTGTCCGAATTGTACTTCAAAGAAGGTTGTAGTTCCTTCTCAATCATATTCGAGGTCAGTTATTTTGTTAAAAGATAGGAATCTTTCTTTGGAGGTTCCTGAGTCTGAATGGGTAGGGATAAAATCGGGGTCTTTAGAGAATTTGTATTTAGTTCGGTGTGAGGTTTGCGGAGAGGAGTTTGAAACTGTTCGTCAGGGTGTCAATTCTTTGCGTCCATGCCAGTGTCAGCAAACTAAGGTAATTTATAGGTCTCGTAGGGAACGAATGTTGCAAGAGTTCATTGAGGGGAATAAATTAATTGTATGTCCTTGTGACCGTCGGGTTTTGAAGGGTAAAGAGTTAGACTTATATGTTCCTCAGAAGGGGGTAGCGTTTGAGGTGAATGGGATGTTTTTTCATTCATCTTCACCGTTGAATCCTTCGGAGAAGTCGAGGAATTATCATGCTCAGAAAACGAGTGAAGCGCTTCGGGAGGGGGTTTTGCTTTATCATCTTTGGGAGGATGTCCCGGAGGATTTAACCCTCTCGGTTGTTGAGGCCAAGTTAGGGTTATCCCGGAGGGTTTATGCGAGGAATCTTTATCTTTGGGATAATGTTCCGAGGGGTGAAGCGTCCGTGTTTTTGAAGGCCAACCATGTGGAGGGGGATAATAATCATGCCGATAAGTATATAGCCCTTCGGGATGAGGCAGGTAAAATTTATTGTTGTCTTTCGTTATTGAAGAGGAGGATTCAATCTACGGGTAGTGTTCATTGGGAGATAGGGAGGTTTGCCAATCTTGCTCACCACACCGTTGTCGGGGGTTACTCTCGTCTTTTGAAATGTGGGGTTTCCTATTTGAAGTCTTTAGGGGTTTCGGAGTTAGTGAGTTATGCTAATCGGGATTTAACGCCGGATTGGGAGAAGAGTTTTATGCCAAGGCAGGGTTTGAGTTTTTGGGGGATTCAGGGTCGAGTTATTTTTATTGGGCTGAGGAAGAGGTAGAGTTAGGAGGAAGAGTTTATTTAGGAAGGGTCTCGAGGCAGGTGTGTCAGAAACAGAAGTTGTTATCTCATTTTAAGAGTAAGGGTTATCCTGTTTATGAAGGGGATACGGAACGTTCTTTGACCGAGAGGTTAGGGTTAGTTCCCATTTATAATTCCGGGAATTATAAGTTTCGGTTAAGGTTTTAGAAGTGTTTGCTACTCCATACATAGTTAAAAGTATTTCAAATTACTTAGAATTAGAGTTATGCAAAAGAATGACCGTCGTAATAACTTGTATAGTTCAGGTTATGCGGAACGTAATGCCAAGAATATTGAAGCGCTGGCCGCCAAAGGCTCAGAGAAACTGCTTTGCGAGGTAAGGATTATGCCTACGGATATTTTCGGAAATATCCTTACTCAGGCTACCGTTACTATTAACGAGGAATCCGGAAGCGTGGAAGATTGCAAAAACATTGCTTATGTTGAAGAGTTTACCGAGGTGACTTATTCGGTTAAACTGGAGGGTTATGGAGAGGTTTCCGGAAGCATTCCTTCCATTACCCAGAATGAGCAGGTGAATGTTGTTATGCAATATGCGAGTGAGGGAGGGGATGCGCCAGAGCCTGTAGAGCCGGTGGCTCCCGTTGCTACTCCTCCGAGTGTAAGTCTGGTTAAGGAAGGTACCGCTCAGAGTGTTACGTTCGACAAAGAGATTAAGACTTTCGCTCCGAAGGAAACTGCTGAATGGTGCCATGTGTCGGGTTTAGGGAAGTCGTGGCAAGTGTCGGCAGGTAACAACGAATCTACTGAGAGGAGTTGCGTTTTGGTAGCTACCGATAATGATTCGCTTACCGTGGAAGTGAATGTAAGTCAGGCAGGAAACGAGTAAAGAGTTAAGAAGGGGAGGGATTCCCTCCCCTTCTTATGCACGGGATATTTGTAGGACGGGTGGCGCAGGGTTTTCCCAAGTTAGGGAAACTTTGTGCCGCCTTTGTCTATGAAGGAGTTTTCCACCCCTAATACATGGATTAAAGGGTTTTCAAAAATGGCGGTTACTTTTCGGGATAGGTTGTTTTCGGAGTATCCAATTCCGTATCCTCTTTCTATTTGGGGAGGGGACTTGATAGAGACTTTTCCTCTTACGGATATGAATATTTTTCTGGAAACTTGTATAGATGAGTTAGGGAGTGACCTTTACGTGACGGATTATGTTCATACGGGTTCCATGACGGTTTATCTGCCGAGTGATACGTTAAGTGTTATTGGGGCGGCTAAATTGGATTTCCCGTTTCAGGGTAATAGATATGTTAAGGTTACTTACAATAAATATAACCAAACTGCCAACGTCAGGTTTTACCCGGCTACCTTAACGATTCGTCGGAAGTTAACTCCTCAGAATTTGGATAAGTTGAGTGGGGACTTTTTGGTTTATGCCAAATGTTATATTTTAGCTAAAATGGCTGAGAAGGAGTTAAACGTTCTTTCTACCGTTAGGTTGGATGCAGAGAATGGAAGTTTGGATTTTGCAGGGTTGGAGAGGTTTCGGGAGACCCAATGGAACAAGTATGTTACCATGAAGGATGATATTCATATTTACACTTCTTCTAACGGATGAGTTAAATTTATTAAATTTATGGAAGAGGGTAATCCGAAGGTTAACCGTTCTACGGTCAAGTCATATAGTAATGGGAGGAAGATTTCCAAAGGTCTTTTGAAGTTTCATTTGAAGCCGAAGAAGGTTGAGAAAGTGACGATTAAGGATTTAGTTCAAGCGTCGAGGGAAGAGTTAAAGAAAGATGCCTGATGTTCGTTTAGCATATATCAATCGTTTACAACAAGGTATGGCGGATATTCGTGTGTCGCGTCATTATCTTCGTAAGGATGTGATAATTTGTTTGAATAATTCAGAGACTGATATTTATATGGATGTTTCTGAGAGGGAGGAGTTTGTTCGAGTGGCTAAGAAGGCCATTGTTCAGAAAACTCCTGATTTGAGCTATGTTCAGGAATCTTATGATATTCTTCCGGATTATGACGAACAGGTTCCATGGACGGTTGCGTTTACTTTGTCGGGGCTTCCTCATCCTCCCAAGATGAATGATTTAATAATCATTGAGGGTCGGGTGTATGTTGTTTCAAAAACGCGGCCGAGCAATAGGGAGCTTCCGGGTTTGGTTGAGTGTCTTGTTTATCCGGAGAGGGATTCAAGATTTGTGAATGATGAGTTGGCCATTTATAAAGTCAGGTTTAGGGTAGGGTTAGAGGAGTTGTCTTACCCAGATTATTTGGGTAAGGTTGTGACAATGGATGTTATTTATGGAGGGTGTCCTCTTTCCATGTCTTTCGAGGGGAAGGATTGGGGTAAGTTTTATATAAGTTCCAATGTTAAAGTTCCTGAGGAGGCTACTGGGCTTTATTTGATGGATGCGAATAGTGAGGTTGTAACTTACGAGTTTGGAGCCGTCGAGCAAGCTAAAAAGATAATATCTCCTTCTGATGTCGTCTATAGGTAATAATATGATAGAACAGTATGAAAAGGCTGTTCTTGAGTGGTTTATGGCGGTTTACCCTCCCATTACGAGTATGGTGTATGCCGAGAGGGAGGACGTTTTAGAGTCGATGTCGAGGATTATAGAGTTTCCCTCTTTGATGTATTCTCGTTCTCAGGATGATTGGGTTCTTCCGGTCAAGTTACCGGTCAAGTATGTGGATGAGGAGGGTAATTCTCGTAAGGCGGTTTTATACCAGACCCCTCAGATTTATGAGGCGTATTTATTTTTGAAGAAGGAGGAAGATTTATATAAGGTAGCGAATGTTATTCGCCAGAGGTGGGGAGAGGATTCTTACCTTCATATTCGCTATCCGGACGAGGCGACGCTTTTAGATGTTGAGTTGCGTCTTTTGAATTTCCGGTTGGTTACCGAGAGGACTTCCGTCGAGGTTAAGGGGGCGAAACGCTATCTTTATATGAAATGGCAGTCAGTGCTTCTTTTGGAGGCGGACTATGGAATTAATCGGTATACAGGTTTCCGTCTTTCTTTGGTTACTCCGGAAGGGGACAAGTTCCGAGTTATGTCAACCTGCAAAGGGGACAAATGTGTCCCCTAAATACATAGGTTAAAGTGTAGTTTAATATGGCAACAACAAGTAATCCCCTTATAAATGTAGATTTTATAGACCAAAGTAATCATGCTCAGCCAATCGACACGGAGGATATTGTCGGTTTTGCTGTGGATGTCCCCTTTGGTCAGGTAGGAGTCCCCACCGTTTTGGATTCCGAAGGATTTCGCCAATGGGCGCAACCTGCTGGGATTCCTCTCAGGGTCAATTCGTCGGTTGCGACCGCGTTGCGAGCTTTTGATTGTGGGGCTAAATATGTAGAAGTAGTGCGCGTAGCGCCTCAGATGAGTTCCGGGACTTCCGCCTATCCTACTATGCAAGTAGGGTTGAGTGGGAGCGAGTCTACTTACACCTTATCTCTTACTCCGGGTCAGGCGGAAAGTGTTACGGGTCTTTCTAATGGGACAATAGCGTTCAAGTATCCGGGTATTACGCTTACGGATAGTGTTAAATTTACTCTTTCCATTAGTGGGAATGCCGTTCAGAAGAATGGTATGGCTCCGTTGTTCGTGATTAAGTTAACGGTTATAGTTAATGATAATACGACCAATCTTGAAACGCATACTGTTTCTCTTACTCCTCTGGTTATTAATGGGGTTTCTTACTATCTTCCAGATGTTTTGAATCGGGATTCTCAATATCTGATTGCTAATTCAGAGAATAGGGAACCGATAGGTAGTACCGTTCCGACGGATGATTATTCCAAAATAACGTTTACTCCTGAGGAGGAGGCTTTCACTTATGGAAGTGGGGTTGAAGCGGTGAATCAGGAAGGGGCTGATGCATGGCTGGAAGCCTATAAGCCGTTTGCAGATAGGGATTTGTCTACCGCTACCATTTTGATAAATTCTGTTCAAGGTGTAGGGTCGGGGGTTCCCTTCAGAGCTTCTAACGAGGACATTTACAGTAAGATTCAGGAATATGCGAATACTCGAATGGATTGCGTAGCTCTGATAGGTATTAATCCTTCGGCGAAGATTGATATTTCGGAGGCGAATTACGAGAAAATTCAGGAGTATTTTACCCAATACGCTCAGGTTGGGGGTATTTTCGTAGGGGCTATCGCCGCTCAGGAGAAAGTTACTTATAATAATGTAACCGTTCTTTTGGACGGAACAGCAACGTGGGCGGGACGCATTGTTAGTGTCGCACAGCAATTAAGCAACCGGAATCAGTTACCTTCCTATAAGGCTTATGGTCAGGTTAATTCCGTTTTGAGGGGAAGCCTTCCATTCGATAAGGTAGTCAGCCTAATGGACGATTACGGAATAGGGTCTATATATCGTTCTGTTACAGGTAATTACATTTTCAACATTCGTTCTTTGTATATTGACGGAAACTCATATTTTGGTAAGTTGAATGTTTCGAGGGTTACGGCGTCGTTCCTTCGTTGGATGCTTTCGGATGTAGAGCAAGTGATTCATACGGAGGTAACGTCGGACGAAGGTCAGAGACTTGCCTTTGGGTCTCGTTGCAATAAGAAACTTTCCGAAATGATAGCCAGAGGGGAGTTGAAGAATAATTCCTATGTAAATGTTGGGAATGATATAAATTCGGATGCTCTGACGAATGGGGGTGAGTGCTTGAATATTGAAGCAGAGTTGTGGTTTAAGAAACTCACCGAGAGGGTTAAGATTTCCATAATCGCGTCAGAGACAACAACGCAAGTAATCGTAGAATAATATGAGTCGTAGAGTTGAGGCCTTTAGGCAACATATAGCGAATCCGCTCAATATAGTAAACTTTGAGTTGGTGGTTCCGGGATTGGACGATTACGCAATAACCGTTCAATCTACTTCTTATCCGTCTGAATCTGCACGTGTTGTTACGTTGTATACTCGTGGTGAGGACGTTCAATATCCTACTGTTCCGAACAATTCGCATACGTGGAGTATTTCGATTCCGGAATCGGATACGGGCGAAGCTCGTCGAAGAATGGAGGCGCTGCGAGCGAAGTATTGGAATCAGACGACCGGGACTATAAATGTGGGATTGAATAATCCTTTTGACACATATATAGTTCGTGCAAGGGATTTGAATGACAATATTGTCTTTTCCGTTCAGTTAGTCAATGCTTGGGTTCAGGGTCGGGGTGATGTAGCGTTGTCGCGTCAGAATCCGGAGACTAATTGGGCGTGGGAGTATCAAATCCGTTTCGATTATATTATTGAAGAGGACAACCAATGAGATAAACGACCCTTTGATTTTTTATAATTCCCATAACTTAATTTGTGAATTTGAGTTTGAAGCATTAAATTAGTCAAGGTTTCATATTCAATTTCGGAGCGGCGCCGTGTGTGAAACATCGCGCCGTTCATTTTACGGGATACATGGGTATAGTATGAGTAGGCAAGTTGATATATTTCGTTTAGCCGTTCCCGCTCCGCTGACCAAGAGGGATTTTACTCTCATTATTCCCAATGAGTTATCAGTTCCTGCGCTTTTTACCGTTCAAGCGTTTACGTTTCCTACCGAAGAGAGGGTAGGGGTTAAGGTCGTTCGCCGGGGGCAGGAAGTAGAGTTACCGGGGAAGTTTAAGGTTGGGGGTGATTGGATGTTTTCTATTCCGGAAAACTCGTTTGCTGTTTACCGGCCAATGATTCTCTCGGTTATGTATAGTAAAGTGTTATTTGATGTTTACCAAATTCCGGGCAATATAATTGACGTGGTTAATCCGAGTAGTGTGTTGGGTTCCTTTACGTCTTTAGTTGAGGCGGGGTCAAGTGTGGTTGCCGCCGCTCAGACGTTAAATGATTGTTGGATAAGGTCGGTAAGTGTTCCAGAGTTTGGGTCGAGTTCTCCGGAGATGCCCATTGTTTGGGATGTCACGATTCATTATAATAGTATTACGAAATTAATTCCGATTTAAAGTATATGCCCGTCAATATTCTTGCGTCCCGGATTAAGGCGGAAGCCTCAGAAAGGCTTCGTTTGTTGTCGAAAGATTCCCCTCTTTCACAGCCTATGAGTTCTTTGTTTGGGTTAGGGTTTCGGAATCCGGTGCACCCTCAATTACAATGTGACTTTCAATTAGTGATTAGTAGGGAGCAGGCCAACAATTCCTATAAAGTTGGGGGAGGGTTGTTAGCGTCTCAATCGTGGTATCGTCAGAGAGGGGTTGAAACTCCTACGGGGTCTCAGGGGTTGCAGAATATTATAACTGCCGATTGGATACTTTCGGATTCGGATTTAAAATCGCATGAGTTAGGTTGGGGTTACTCTGGGGTTCCGGGGATAGCGCAACCGGAGGTTGTGAATAATTCTTCACGTCTTTCGTTAGTTGTTCCGTCGGGTTGGTCGAGTTCTCCGGATTCTCAGGATTATATGGCCGTTCTTTATAGGATGTATGAGTCTCAAATCTCCTCGGAGACTGGGCTACTAAAAGTTCCGGAGAAGAGGGATAGGTGGAACATTACCGTTAGGTTGGTGGTAGATTCTGCGAATTACTCTTTCGTTGACGGGCTTCCTTTGGAGAGTGTGGTTGACCTTTTTCAATTAGTTGATGTAAGGTTTACCACGCCGAGGTATCAATTTAATCCGACAAGTCAGGAGAGTATGGTTGTGACGACCAATTTATTTTATTCGGATGTTCGTTGGAGGGATTTTACTACCATGAAGGAAGGTTTAGCGAATTTCGACAGGGTTAATTTAGAGCCGGTGTTGACGATTTCAAATTCAGGGCGTTCCTACAAATAAAATTTATTAAACAATGCAAGTTGAGTTACCGTCTCAGGGGTTATTAGGGTTAAGGGAGGTTTCGTTAGAGCTTCCGAAATACAAACATGTTCGGGCAATCGCTCAGTTAAATTGTAGTCCGGAGATGAGGGGTATCGAGTTTGTCAAATCTCTCATTCCGTCGCCGGAGTTTCTTTCTCGGATGACCATTCAGGACAAAGATTATCTTTTGATAATCGCGGTGTCTGCGTTACACTTAAATTCGATTGAAGTTTCAGCGACGTGTCGGTGTGGCAATAAGGTTTCGGTAGTTTATGATATAACCAAGGAGGAGGTTGTAGATTTATCTCAGAGTACTCCTTCGGTTGTGACGAAAGAGTTTCAGGGGAAGAGTTATGAGTATCATTTTCTTTCTGCGGCCGATGAGGTAGAGATTATAGATTATGCCCGTAGGGTTCCGGAGGAGTATAATAATAGGTATATGGAAGGTTACATTTGTAAAGTGTTTGGCCTTCCGTTGAGTGAGGAAAATGTTCAATCGACGTTTGATTATGATTTAACGCTTTACCATTCTCCCTTACTTTTTCGGGAGATGTCTTTTCATGGGGTCAGGGATTTCGTTTCGGCGAGTTGTCCGAAGTGTGGGGAGAAGCTGTTAATTAGAGTTCAGTTTGCAAAGTCGTTAGAGGTTTGGAGTCCGGAGGATGTAGTAAATCAGTATCTACAAGTTTCCAAGTATTTAGGTTTTTCGGAGTTTTTGGAAATGTCGTTTTCCGAGATAGCTCAAATCAGGGCGAATGTTAAGAGTGGGGCGATATAGAAATTTATTAAGTTTATTTTTCCCGATAAAGCGCTATGGCTAAGGTAGATTTGGAGAGGGTCAATGAGGCAATGGATAGTTTCCTAAAGAAGGCGGAGGCGGTGAATCTTCGTCGGAGGGATATTGTCGAGAATCTTCCTCAGCTTCTTTCAGCTATCAGGATGTTTGAGAGGTTGGAAGAGTTAATGAGTGGGGTGGAGGAAAATTCTCAAAGGTTTAAGGTTTACCTTGATTTGGCTCAATCTATTGCGAGTAAGGGGGAGAATTATAAGGTTGCCAAGAGTTTAACGGAGAGGGAGGCTTATTTAGCGGATAAGGCTCCGAAGGGGTCTGACCGGTTAAGTTATGATGAGGTTTCCGAGTTATTGAAACTAATTCGTTCGTCCAAGTTAGAGAAGTTTGTAGAGTTTATAGATGCGGAATCGCCAAGGGACTTTCAAAGGTTTCGGGAGTTAGTGGTGGAGGAAGCGTCGGAATCTGCTTCAAAAGCTGTTAAAGCTGCTTTGGAGGATTATCGAAATTCGGGTCAGGGTTTAGGGTCAGTGTCTCGTAAGTCCTCTACCGTTTCGGATTTTTTGACAAATCGGGTTACGGGGTATCAAGATTTTGTAGGGGATTCCCATATAGGGACTGCCTATCTTCCTTCTAAAGGTCGGGGTTTAGGGTCTAAGGAAGAGTATCGTCAGGCGGAGACAAGGGAGGAGGAGAAAGCCGAGGCGGTGGTTTCTGCGTCGGATGCGATAAAGGATTTCATTTATAATTATACTCCTCCGAAGGATGAGAAGAATATTGAGGTTAAGAGAGAGAAGGGTTCCAAGGAAGAGGAGGATTCGGAATCCTCCCTTTGGAGCACGCTGAAAACCGTAGGGTTAGTTGCAGGGGTTATATCCGCGGGGTCTTACTTATTTAAGAATTTCGACAGTATTGTCAGTGCCATTCAAAATTCGGGTATTTCCGATATGATTCAATCTATAAAGGATGAATGGGATAGAATAAATCAACGGAGGAATTATGCAAATTCCAAAATTGAAGATTACTCCGAGGCGTTTGACCAATCAGTTGTAAATCGGGAGTTCGAAGTTATGCAAGGGGGCGATGTTCAGGCGGCTCGTCAGGCTTATCGTGCTTCTGGGTTACAAGATTCTCAATTATTTCATAAAGGGGATATTAAGGCTGATTTATTTCATTTAGTTAATACAATACCAGAGTTTTATAGTGGGGAGGAAAATTGGTGGTGGAAGATTCTTTCTAAATTGGGAGATAGTGAGATAGCTAATTTATTAACTGAGAATGGGTATCAGCATACAGAGCAGGAAGTTGCGGCTTTTCGGGCGTTAGTTTATGGGGATAAGGTTGTTGAGAAGAGAGATTCCGAGACAAAAAGAAGTCAAATATCGGCAGTGGGTCGGATTGTGTCCCCCGCCACATTAAGGAATTTAACTCCAGAGGAAGAAGCGCAGTTGTTTGATGATGTGGCGAGAGAGCAAGCTCCTGTTGCCATGCTTTCCGCTTATTTTTCTGATGTTCATAATACGAGAGGGAAGTTAAAAACGAAGGGAGTTCCTCATCATGCGTTAACTAATTTATCTCCGGAGGAGCAGGTTGAAGAGGCTTTGAGTTCTGAAACTGCTATGGCCAAGTTTTCTAAATTGAATCGAAGCCGGGATTTGTTTAGGTATATAGATAAGGATGCTCGTTTAGTGGATGCGGAGTATAATGTAGGGACTAATTATGTTCCTCTTGTTTTATTGGGAGAGTTAGTTTCCAAATATGGTGACCCAAGAGGAGGGGGTACGCTTGATGAGTTGGCCTATTATCAGAATATGAATGATTCTTCGCAGGCTTATCAGTTGTTAACTAATCGTCTTACGAGGGAGTATCCCGGAGCGTCTGAGGAGGATATCCGGCGTCTTGCGGAGGAGGTTATTTATGGAAGAGGGGATATGAGTTCTGAGGAGGGTCGCCGAAGTATTATTAATAGGGAAGTTTCAGATATAAATCGAGGCCAAGGGGTTTATAGTTCACCTGTTTACCAAAGTACAACCGTAGTTCAAAATACTACAATTACGTCGAATCAAATTCCGGGGGATTTGTAATTTATGTTTAGAGTTTTCTCTTACATATTTAAGTTTTTGTTTAGGCGAGTTCTTTGGAAGGAGTTTGGGAAACTTTTGCGTAAGGGAGTAGAGGTAGTATTTGCCGGAGTAAAATTAATTGTAAAGGTTGGTAAGGCAGGGTTACGAGTAGTAAATAAATTATCGGATTTATTAAAGGGGTTTTGGAAGTATTCGGATAAACTAAAGTTTCGGAATGGGCGTTCTGTTTCGAGTAAGGTTAGGGTACTTTCTTTAGAGGAGGTAGCCAAAGGTCAAGAAGGGGTAGAGCTTTTCCAAGAGATTGACGAGCCGTCTTTAAGGTTGTATTCTGAGTTTCTTATGGGGGTTTTCAATCTTCCTCATGAAGAAGTTGTTAATGTTCGGCGTTCTTCCGAGAGGGGGGAAGGGGAGGATAAATCTAAACTTCTTTGGTTAGTGCTTCCGATGTTTGCCGCTATAGGGGTTGTGTTTTATAAAGTTGGGGGTAGGTGGACTTTTTCGATTAAGGACGTTCCGGAGGTAGAAAATCTTCCTCCTTCCGTCCGGGGTATTGCCTATAGTGCTGAGCAAGTTCCGGGAATTGTTTATGAGGAGGGTACTATTTATGAGAGGTTAGGAGTTCAGGGTTATAGGGTTTCGTCACAGTATGGTGAAGAGAGGGGTTCTTCTGTTCATAGGGCTATAGATATAGCCACCCCGCAAGGCACTGCCGTTCGAGCGCCGTTTAATGGATTTATCCAGTTTGTTGCTTATGGGGTTAAAAAAGCGGGGAATCTTGTGGAGTTTGTTTCAGAGGACGGGAAGTATGCGTTTCGTTTTCTTCATTTGTCGAGCATTCCGGTCAAGGTAGGTCAGAGGGTAGCCAAAGGCGAGGTCATTGCGTTTACCGGAAACACTTACGGAGGGGCAAAGAGGGCGAATGGCCAAGATTGGGGTAGTGGCGCTCATCTTCATCTGGAGGCTTACCGGGTTACGGGGAAACTTCCGAAGGTAGGGAAGCAGTTATATCGTTCACCTAATGTTAAAAATATTAATCCCGAATCAATAGGGATAAGTCAAATGGGGGTACAAGTTTCTCAGGAGGGTTCCCCTACTTTGGAGGTTAAGTTAAATCAGAGTTCCCAAGTTGGGGTTCAGGGGAAGAATCTATGGTCAATCAAGGGTGGGGATTCCCCTTCTGACCCTTGGGTTGGTCGAGTTGGCAGTGTAGGGTCAGGGTTTGTAGCGTTCGATTCTTATGAAAATGCCGCCAGAGCTGCCGATAGAGTTCTTTTAGCTTATCAGACAAGACATGATGTTTCAGGGTCAGGGGGAGAGTATGTAACTATAGGAGATATTGCCTCTAATCCGAAGCATTCTTACTTGGATTCAAGGGTTGATGATGTTTCTCGTTGGGTTAAGACTGTTTCGAAAGTGTCAGGTTTTCGACCGGAGGAGAGAATTGATTTAAGGGATTCTCGTCAAGCTGCTCGGCTTCTTCAGGGTATTGCTTTTCAGGAGCATTCCGCCGAGGTTAGTGTTGAGTCTCTTGAGGAGGTCATCACACATTATAGAGTAGTTCGGAATATTCCGTCCAACGAGCAATAAAATTAATTATGCCTCTTTCGCTTAAAAATATTCGTGAGTTAAACAAGTCGCATTTTATTGCCTATGATATAGGAACGCCTCAATCTGCGTCTTGGGCGCCTCAAGGGACTGGGGAGACGTCCAATCGAGTTTGGAGTGTTTCCTTTTATACTGAGGGTGGGGTGTCTCTTCAAAATAGTATAAGTTCCGAGAATGGGTTTAATCTTCCGGGGGTTGGAGCTGGGAAGGTGTCACGTCTTTTAAATTCGGCGTTCCGGGTAGCTACCCGTTCCGGGGGTTTACAATCTTCGTTAGATTTTACTCACAAGCAAATTTATACGGGTTCCAAACCTATTAATCTGACCGTTACCGGGTATTTAGTGTTGGAAAATTCTGTTGAGGAAGATTTTCTTACTCCTCTGGATAAGATAGCATATCTTTCTTTTCCGATGCGAATGCAGATGTTATCGACGGATAGCAAATGGTTTTCTGACCTTAAGGGAGCGTTTAACGATGCAGTTTCACAGTTAGGGGCGGGGGAAGTTGTGGAGAGTGTCAAGTCTTGGATGGGCAATCTTTATACGAATGTTTATAATTGGGCGAATAAGAATCTTTCCGCCGTTATGGGCAAAACGCCTGATTTTATAGGAGCTGGTCAAGGTTGGGATTCCCTCTGGAATGACTTTTTTGATTTGTTAGGGGATGTTTATGTGACGTCGGTTCCGCCTACGTTTCGTTGGAAGGCGAATACTGGGTTGGATTTCAAATATGGGTCTGTGCTTATTCCGGATGTTTTCATTAATTCGGTGAATGTTGATGTTCCTTCTCTTTACTATGAAGGGGGTTATCCTCATGTTATCAAGTTAACTATAGGAGTGCAGACGTTGAGGAATGTTACTTATGATTCCTTCGGGAATATGTTTAAAACTCAGGTGTAGAGAGAGTTATGACTGTGGAGGAAGCGTATCAGAGGTATGGAGCGAAGCAATTTGTAGCTTCTGAGGGTCAAGATATTTTGACTGTTTCTCGATTGATTTATAATTCGGATAGTGAGACTTATTCCAATGTGTTAAGGGCGCTTAATCCGGTGCTTAACTGGAGCTATCTTCGTTCCGGGGAGGTTTTGAGTTATATTGATGCGTCTGTGATAACTTCATATCTTTATTAAAGGGGTTAATGCGTGTAACGGTTTCAGGCTCGGATTTGTCCGGGTGGGACATATCTCTAAGGGAATCAGTTTTCGAGAATTGTGCCGTGCTACAATTTTCGTTAGCCAGCATGGTGCCGGTGACGAAGGTTGAGTTTGATAGTCACGGGGATTTGCTTCCCTTTACGGTCGTTCAAGTTGAGACGAAGGGGGATAGAGTGTTCGAGTATACGGCTTATCCGTCGGGGTACGTTAATTTTCTTAATTCCGTGACGAGGCCGGTTAATTTGCGAGGCAGTTTAAAGGATTTACTTTTATCACTTGCTCCGTGTGAGTATCGTCTTTATCATGCTACTCCAATCCAAGATTGGGTTTTGCCTTCTCTTCGGGGAGGGTCTTTAATGAAGGAGATATACAGTTCCGCCGTTGGGGTAAATGGTGGGTGTCCTACCGTTCACTTTTCGCCGGATGGGGTGTTAGTTTTTGCGGACTTGATTACGGAGAGTTCCCAAGATGCTAAGTTTATGTTTGACGGGAGTGTTCAATCTACCCGGAATGCGTTAACATGGATTAATCAGAGTTCCGGTAGAGTAGTGTATCGGATTTTTGGGAATGAGACCTATTCCAAGGAGGAGACCGTTTTTCTTCAGGATGCTGGGGTTGTGAATGCTTACAAGTATTTGGTTGACGATAATTTTTTGGCGAACGAAGTGTCGAAGCATCAAGCGTTGTTTTGGAGGAGATATTACTCGAATAACGTTATTAGTGTTACTTCCGTCATAAATGCGGGGATTATCCCGGGGTTCCGTGGGACGTTTCTTTCTCAGAAGCAGGATTATGTTTGTGTTTCTGTTGCTATGGTCGGGGGTCAGGATATGGTAGAGGTAACTGCCGAGTTCGTTCCGGTTGTTCTTTTTGGGCAGAGGGTGATATAAAAAATTTATTAAGTTTATCTTTGAGGATTTTTGCATGATACTTAAGGCCAAAGTTTATAAGGCTTCTTCGGAAGACCCGGAAGGTTTCGGTAGGGTCATTCTTTCGTGCCCGGATGTTTGGGAGCCTTCGGAGGGTTCCCCCGAAAGGTGGATTCCCGTTTTAGGGGCACAGCCCTTAAATCCGGAGGATGTTGTATTTGTCCTTGTGGAGGATTCCGATTTTATGAATCCTTTGGTTTTGGGTAGGTGTCATGATAGGAATTTTGTCACTTCTGGGTCAAGGCCTGAAAACTTTTCGGTTGTTTGGGAGAGTGTGAGGGTTGCAGAAGGGGCATGGTCTGTAATGTATGTTTTGGGTTCCACGCTTATCGTTGAAAATTCCTCTGAGACAATTATTAAGGTTGAGGGTGGGAAGGTTGCTATTATGGCGTCGGGGCATGGGTCTGATGAGTTACAACCTGTCCCCTTGGGGAATGATTTGGTTACGCAATTAGAGTATTTGACTGGGAGGGTTACGGCCATGGAAGATTTTATGACAAATCCCGCAGGGTTTTTTACTTCGTTGGAAACTACCATTAATGGAATCGCGCCCGGTACCGGGACGGCTCTAAAAGTTTCTCTTACCAGTTCTCTGGAGGGGGCGTTAGCCGGGACGCAAGTTCCGAGTTGGGGAAATGTGCTAAATCGTTCCGTTGAGACTGCCGGGGAGAAATAGCCACATACATAGTTTTGTATGGACTTCCCGTTACAGTTAAATATCAATTCATTAGGGGATGTGGAGTTTGTCTATGGAATGGATGAGCTTCGTCAGGATTTGTATGTTTTGTTAAAGTCCCTTATGGGGACTTTTACGCAATCGCCCTCTATTGGGACTTTAGCCGTTCCGCATGTGGGGGATTCAGTTTATCTGGAGAGTTCCGTTCGTAGGTGTTGTGAGCAGCTTAGAGGGGTATCCGTTCGGAATGTTTATCTTTCGGGGGATTATGTTGTTGTCGATATAGTCTATAATGGGGATGCGACAACGTTTGAGTTTAGTATTCAGTCGTTTTAAGGTTTAGCGATGCAGGTAGTCAAATCTCGTCAGGATATTATAGATGAGTTAACAAGTCAGGTTGTTAATGGTCATCCTCTTTCGGAAGTATTTAACTCTTTGGTTGGGAAGGAGCTACTTTACTATGCAGGGACGGTTTTGCATCAGTTAAGTGTCTACCAGTCAGAGTTAGTGTCTTTGAAGGAGATATCTCGGAGCAGTCTTCCGGAGTTGGTCGCCTCTGCCTATGCGAATGATTTAACTATTTCCCTGAATCGTCCCGCGTCTGTTACCGTTACCTTACCTTCTCAGAGTTCCGGGGAGGTTGTTTATGCTCCGTTTTCGCTTTCGGCGAGTGTCGGGTCAGCAATGTTTTACAATGTTGATTTTGTTCGGAGTGGGGAAACGTTCGATTTAGTTCAGGGTAGCTTGCAATATTCTCTTAGTAAGGGTTCCGGGGTTTATGATGTTTTCCCTGCGCTTAGGAATGTGAGTACGTCTACTCAATGGACGCTTTATAAAGAGGTTTTGAGTTCGGATGCGTCGAGCACTTACCTAAAGTTGGGGAATTATGCTTATCCTCAATCTGTTTGGGTGTTTAGTAGGGATACCAATTCCTCAGGGGCTTATTATGAGTTTCCCTTTACCCGTTATGAGGGTAACTTAAGGGATAAGGCCTCCAATATGTATTTAGTCAAAGTTGGGTGGGATTATTCGGTTAATGTTTATTTCGGCAATTCTCAATGGGCGAATGACCCGTTCAATCAGGGGGACAACGACGTTCAAGTGTGTTGGTTGAATCTGACTTTCACCAATTTTACGTTACCGAGTAATTTCCAAGTTCTTGATTTGGAGCAAAATGAGGTTCCGGTGGAGGTTGTCACTTCTTCGGTGGGGGAGAGGAGTTCTTTGACCTATGCCAAGGAGATGTTCGGGGTAGCGTCTGGTAGGGTTGAAGGTGTTGTTACGTTGGCTCAAATACAGTCTTATCTAAATAGCTTGTCCTCAGTTAATTCCTCTATTGTGGAGGAGGGAGAAAGGTCGGTGTTAATTTATGTTAAACCAAAGAAGGGTCTTTCTAAATTTCAGTTTATAGAGGACTTTTTGGATTTGTACGGAGTTCCGGGGGTTAGTTATCAAGTTCAGGTGTCCACGCCGGTTGTTTTCGATGTAAGTCTTACTCCCGTGGGGAATCAAGGTGTGTTGGAAATGTCCTCGGCCGTTTCATATTTGAATAAGGCGTTGAGTTATGATAAGTTAAAACTTACGGATGTGATAAGTAATTCCATGCTTCAATCCGAGTTAGGGGTTTTAGGGGTTACTTCCGTCAGGCCAGAGTTGGGGGTAAGTGATGATGTTCATAATCAATATGACGGGTATTTGCAATTATCTTCGTTACCGGTTCCGAATACGTTTAAGGTAGCCGTTCCTTCGGGGAGGGACAATGTTCCCGAGGAGGTGTTAGCCTTTGATTCTGACGGGGTTATAAAACAGATAACTACCCAAGGGGCATTTTCAGGGACAAGTCAGGTTTCACCGTTGGGGGATTATCTTTTTGTTTGTAATTCCTCGAAACAGTATTTGATGCGTTGGAATGCCTACTATTGGGATATGGTAGAGGTTACGGGGCTTCTCAAATCGGATGTTTCTACGGGGCTTGCTGAGGGAAGGTTTGACCGGTATTCTCTTTCTTATAAAACTTATGTGTCCTCCGGAAGGGTTACGCTTTTTACCAGCAATGAATCGTTCAATGAATCGGATGTGTCTTTGTTTGTAAGGCCTTCCGCTCAAGTGGCGAGTTATTCGGCTACCTTGGCCGGGGTTACTCCAGATACACAGGCTGTGTATCTTAATGGTTCCCTTTATGTTTTATTGAGTGGTAAAGTTCTCCGTTATGAGTGGGACGGGGAAGGGTGGCAACAAACCGAAAGTGCCGTTTCGTCGGAATCCGTTACTCGGTTTATTGTGTTAGGTGATTACATTATTTCGTTTACTTCTGGGTCGAGTGTTGGGGTTTTCGATACGACCAAGTGTTTGAATTATGAAACGTGTGCTCTTACCGTTCCGGATATTAGCTTATCGAATATAAAGGATATTTTGGGAGTTACGAGTTCTACCGTGCATGTTCTTCATTTGGAGGGAGATGTGGTTAAAGTGACGGAGTTTTCCGTTCGGGTTTCGTTAAATTCCCGTCAAGTTCAGTTTACGAGGGTTAGAGTGATAGGGTTGTCTGATAATGTTGAAATGTCCGCTATTTTGGGGTATCGGGGTAGTTTTGAGACAATTATGAATGAGGAGAACAACGTCTTTTCAGTTTTGGATTTGAGTGAGGGGACGAGGGAGGTTGAGCCGTTCAATAATCCTCAGGTTTATCAAGTTAGTGGGAACATTGATTATAATACGGGCAAGGTTTATGGATTATCCGTCAAGGATTCCCAGAAGATTTCTTATAAAGTTTATGGTACGTTAACCGGAGGGTCTACTTATCCGGAGTTGGGTAAAGTTTATTCAAATGGTTGAGAGTAAAGAGTTATTTCGCGAAGCGCTCAAACGTTGGTTTCTTCCGGAGTTACGGAAGGACGAAGGTTGGGGAGCGTTTTTGGATTTGCTGGTGGAGAATATGGATTTGTCGTTCTTGAGTGGGTTTGGCAAGTCTAATTTTCCTATGGCTCTTTCTTTTACCATGGAGGAAGGCAAGGCGTCTCCCTTTGAAGTTTCGGAGGGGGGTTTGGTTTTCTCGTTTCCCAATCCTGCTTATCCGAAGTATGACTTTGGAGAGGTTAAGGTTAGTCTTTCGGTTGAGTTTGGGAATCCGGAGGGAAGGGTTACGAGTTTGGTTGTGGAGGGTGTTTCGCTTCCACCGAGTTCTGTGTTTAGTTTTACTCCGAGTTCCAAGGTAGAGTTCAGAGTGTCGGATGCGAGTGTTACGAAGGTTTCGTTTGTTCTTTCCGAAGTCGCTCAGGATTTCCAGTTATGCGAGTTACAGAATTATCTGGTTTCCAACGAGATATTGCAACCTGCGTCGAATGGGTATTTGAATCCTGTCAGGTTTTTCGAGGTTATTTCCAAGTATTTACAAGGGGTTGAGTTTTATGTAGCTTATCGAGGGGATGACGGGTTGTCCGTTCTTTCCAAGTATTACCCGGATTATGTTGATGCCACAAGGTGGAGAGATTATGAGAGGGATAGAGTTACGGGTTATGTGACTTCCTCCCCGGTTACGATTAATTCGGTTTATGATAAGATAGGGACAGAGTCTCAGTATGCGGATATCATAGGGTACGATAAAAAATATATAGTTTTTCGGGATAATAAGAAAGAGGATGTAGTAATTCCTCTTATGGGGAATCTTCCCCCGGATGACCCGGGGTATGTAATGCAAATAACGCCGAGTTCTCTTGATTTTCCGGAATCGGGAGGGTCAGATAGCGTTTATGTTTCCACGGAGGGTGGTTGGGATGTTGAAGGAGGGGTAGCTTCTTATTCGAAGGGGTTAAGTATTGCTCCAGTGTCTGCCTTGAATTTTGCTTTATCTTCTAATGGGAGTTCAGAGTGGGTGCAAATTGAGCCTAATACTGTGAATAATGGGGTTTCCCAGAGTTCTTCCGTGTCATTAGGCGTGGTTCATCAGGTGCAGCAAGGAGGAGGCGAAACAGTTCAGGTTCCTTTTGAGGCGTTGTCTTCTTATATAAGTTCTGTTCCAGAATTTTGTTGGGTTTATCAATTTCAGGAGTATTCTTATTTAGTAAGTTTCGATGAAAACAATTCCGGAGCCGTTCGAGAGGGAGATGTCATATTTCAAGTATCAGGGACAGAGTATGTTTATCATGTAGTTCAAGAGTATCGAAAGTTAGTCATAACTCCTCAGAGTATTACGTTACTGCAAAGTGGTGGGTATTACACTTTTAAGGTTACTAATGAGTTTGATGAGAATTTTGAAGTAGCTTGGGTTACTAATGGTGGGGCAGATATTTTTCATTTAGAGGGTCAAACGGAAACTTCGTTTGAGGTAAGGGTTGCTTCGAATCCCAAGTCTCAGGTAGTCTCAGCTATTTATCAAGCCTTTGTTAGGGGAGGGGATGCTGGGGGAGGTTCTTATTTATTGGGTAGTGAGACTTGCGAGGTGTATGTGGAGGGTAATGGAGAAGTACCCCCTCCTGTTACCGAGTATACTTTCTCCGTAACTCCTGAGGTTCAGAATGTTTCGTCGAATGGGGCTGAGGTGGAGTTTAACGTTGAATCTACTTATCCGTCTGATTGGGGTGTTGGGGAGCTTCCGGAGTGGTGTTCCCTTACTCAAAAGACTTCCGATAAGGCAGTTTTCAATGTAACAACAAATACGAGTGGGGCTTCTCGTTCCGCTACGATTAGGTTTTACGCCGAAGGCGGGGTAACGAATGGAGTTACCGAGTCCTCTAAGGTTAGGAGGGTTAATCTGTTAGCGAATGCCGAGGGGGATATAATCTGGAATGAGGCGTCCGCGTTAAGTGTAACTCCCAATTCGATAACTTTCCCGGAGTTAGCGGGTAGCGCTATTTCCGTTGAGGTTAATGCGGAGGGTTATGTTTTCTCGTTGAATCCGTCTACTTTATCCTTTACGGCTGAGGGCGGAACGAGAATGGTAGCTGTTACTTGTAATTATCCGGAGGAGTGGAGTTTTACACCCCCGGGGGAGAGTTGGGTTAGTGTCACCAAGGATTCCTCTGAACAAGTTAGCGTTATAGTTTCTGAGAATGCGTCTATCAGTTCTCGGAATATTTTAATTCCGTTTACTGTTGCAGGTCAGACAATAAATTTAACTGTTAATCAAGCGGGGGTAGCGCCGGTGTTTACGGTTAGTCCGACCACCGCTACCGTTTCTGCCGAAGGGGGTTCAGGGTCAGTGTCTGTTACTTGTAACTATCCCCAAGGTTGGAGTTATGAGAATGAGCTGAGTTGGGTGACCGTGTCCAAAACTGAGGAGGGGTTTACTTATCAGGTTTCGGAAAATTCAGAGTTAAGCGTTCGGAGTGGGACAATTACGGTGTTTGTTCCAACGTCTGCTTCTGACTCAACGCCTCTTGTAAGTCAGGTATTTAGTATTTCTCAGTCAGCCGCGGAAGCCAAAGAGTTTACGGTCAGTCCGGGGGAAGTAAGTTTGCTTTATGATGAAACTACTTTTCAGGTAAGTGTCACTTCGGAGTATGAGGAAGGTTTCCAAATAGAGTATCTGGATTATGTGGGGGATTGGATTTTGTCTCGTTCCGTTTCGGGTAGTGTTGTAACGTTTACAGTTGCTCAAAATGGGACAGAGTTACTAATTCCCCGAACGGCGAGGATAAATTTTTATGTTGAGAGTTCCGAAGGGGAAAGACTTGCCGAGGCGGAATGCCGGGTAAGCCAATCTCCAGAGCCTGCGTTTTGGACGGATATAGCATCAGTTTCTTTTGGTGGGGAAGAAGATTCTGCTGAGGTTTCCGTTCGGAATACTTATCCATATTCTCAAGGGTCAGAGTATGACGAGACTTTTGAGGCCAAAGTTGAGGGGTTATGTCCTTGGGTTACTTCAAGTTGGGTGGGGAGCTTTCATGAGATTATTTCGTTCGATGTTACGAGGAACGAAACTGGAAATACGAGGGTTTGTAGTGTAACTTTGTATGTGGAAAATTCCGAAGGGGTTAGGGTTGCCGAAAAGGTTGTAACTCTGAGGCAGTCCGCCTATTCAGGGGGTGGCTCTTCCGAAGGGGTTTATCAAGAGGTAACGATTACTCAGTTATGGGCTACAGGTTATAATATTTTGATGCAAGTTCCTCTGGAGGGTTCCCCGGTAGAGTTACTTTCTCCGATGTCCCAGATTTATAGCACTGAGACGGGGATAACGAAATTTTGGAGGGAAAGGTCTGATTATCTGGGGGTTTTGCGTCAGATAGAGGTAGTTATTATAGGAGTTACCGACAAAGAAGAATTGAACAAGTATCAGGGTTTGGTTGAGGAAGTTTTCAAGCGTCACTTACCGGTAGGGGTTCAAGGCGTTGTTTCGTTTCAATATGGCAATATACAAGATACGATTCGTTTTTCCGATGAGGTAGAATATAATGCTTCTCTAATAATGGTTAATGGGTCGACGAGTGCCGTTTTGGAAGTTCCGGAGTTGGGTATTAGTACTGAGGTGGAGGTTGGAACGCTTCCGAATAATATGGTTTGGAAAATCAGTTAAGAGAGATGAATATTCAAGGTGTTATAACTTATCCGGGTTTTGTAGGGAGGAATATGGTAGTTTCCGAGGGGCTTCAAACCGTTGCCGGAGCTTTAAGTTACAATGATAATGCGTATCTAAGTGGGGTTTTGCTTTTGGATGCCGACCAAGTTGGGCAGCTTCCGGAGAATCCGGTTTTCAAGTCGGACGAGGTTTCAACGATGAGTGTTTCGAGGCTTATGGAGAGTGGAGACCCGGTTGCATGGTTTACGGTTTACACCAAAGACCCCGGCGGTGAGCCGGGTAGTGTGGTTATTAATACGAGTTCTACTCCGGGTCAAGTTGTTCAGGTTCTTCAATGTACTTGTCGAATACCTTCTGCGTATATAACGAAAGAAGGTTATGTTTGGGGGTTTGTATTTTTGATGAATGGGGTAAGGAATGTAGCGTACACTACTCCGACGCCGAGTTTTACGGGGGATGAGAAAGTGTTTGCGTATAGGAAGGTTACAGATACTCCGTTGGTTATAGCGCCGGGAGTTGATTGTACATTTACATGGACGTTTACTATTACGAATTAGGAGATTGGGAGTTTAATTTAAAAATTAAGTTTATGGGTACTTTTCGTTTGTGGTTGAATGCGATAGGGAGGATTATCCGTTATATCGCGGGAGGTCTTTGGATGTTCATTAAGGGGGTTTGGTATGTGCTAATCACGTTGGCTGTTTGGTTGATGTTTGAAATGGTGATAAGGATTTTTATAGTAACTGGAGCTATTGACGTGTGGCCTTACGGGAGTATATTTGGGGTTGTCGGAGTGTTGCCGGAGCTTATCGAAGGGTTTATGTAAAAGGTTGAGTTTAAGATAATTATATTAACTACTAATCAAAATGACTAAGACAAAAGCCAAATGGATTATCGCCGCAATATTTGTGGTGTTGGTCGTGTTGTTCGTTCTGTATTTTCATTATACCCCTGTGCTTGTGCTGTTGCAAGTAATTGCGTCGTTCGGGTTGGGTGTAGTGTCTGGAGTTCTGATTTCTTACTTGTATCGTAAGTATATCAAGAAGAGTTCTGAAGTGAAAGAACCTTTCTCTACTAACCAAGGTATTTGTATTTTTCGGTTGAGGCGAAGCCCCTCCTTCTTTGGAGGGGTCAGCTTTTAAAATTTATTTCATTTATTTTCTACAAATGTTCTGTGCGCAAGTTGTTGGCTGTGTCCCAAGGGAGATTTCGGCCTCTTATCCGGAAGGGTCACTTCTATTTCCTCCCTTTTGGGTAGTGTGTGATGAGGAAGGGAATCTTACAATTCCCCAAAGGGTGGATTTGAGTACAAATGTGATTGTTCCTTTGAATGATTTTCTGCTTCTCCGTGAGCGTCTTTTGGTTGGGAGTTTAGTTCAGAAGATTACCGATTGGGGTAAGGAGAGGAATTTGCATCAGCAGTCTCCTCAAGCAGGGTTTGTAAAAGTAGTAGAGGAGTTAGGGGAGTTAGCGTCCTCAATTTGTAAGAACAAAGAAGGGGAACAAATTGATGCTATAGGGGATACGTTCGTTACCCTGATTAATTTGACCAAACAATTAGGTCACGAGGTTCCGGAATGTCTCAGGGTAGCGTATGAGGAGATAAAGGGTAGAAAAGGCCAAATTGTCAATGGTGTATTTGTCAAGGAATCAGACATATAAGTTCAACAATTCTTCCTTTAATTAGACTGATTTGTTATTATTATTTATTAAGGGAGCGTTCACCGGGAGGGTCTGCGCTCCCTTTCCCTTTAATGCCTTTTCATATAGAGTTCTTTAGAACACATAGAATTAAGAAATATGTTGAGTTCAGGGATGAAGATACTGTATGTGGTAGACTTTTCTAATTGGGTGTATAAGTTTAAATATATTTTCCCAAATCTTACTTCTGTCTATTGTGGGGTTGAGTACCATACGGGGGTTTTACATGGGTTTAATCAGGCAATTCGTTCACTTTCTCGTTCTCCTCTTTCGTTTGACCGAGTAGTGGTATGTCTTGACGGCTATCCTCAACGTTCTTATGAGTTACTTCCTCAATATAAGAGGCAAAGAGTTCACGAGACTACCGATACTGTATGGGTTTCCAAAAAGGAGGTCATTCAATTTCTAACTCAGCTTGGTCAGGTTTATGGAATCCCGGTGTCTGTGGTCGCCTCATATGGTCAAGAAGCAGACCAAGTTATAGCTTCCGTTACTCATCTTGCTTTAGGTAGGGTAGATTTTCTTGATAGAGTTCAAGTTACGGAACGGTCAGCCAATGAAGATAGTTATCTTTCCTCTTATGGGTTTCAAGCGACCCCTTTTGAGTTAGGGAGTGGGTACGATTCAGTTGTTATAGGTTCTTCGGATTCAGATATTTATCAGTTAAAGGGTTTGGGGAATGTTTTTATGGATTCCTCCCAGTCAGGTATTCGGGTTGATTACTCGGATTTCACCCCCAAAGCCGTTCATAATCTTCCTCCTAATTTGATTCCTATTTATAAAGCGTTTGTGGGGGATGTTTCAGATAATGTTCCTTCTTTGGTTCAGCGTCGGAGTTCTCCGAAGGTAGTTTCGGCCATTTTGGAGTTAGGGGATGTCGACCCGGATAGGTGGATGTCTTGTTTTGTTGACGATTTAAAACAGGGTAGGGTTTCTTCTTCGCCTTCACTTCAGAGTTACTTGGTAGGGTCTGAGAGGGAGTTATGGAATAACTATAAAATAGTTCGGTTAAAGTTTGAGACTTCTCCGGAGTTAGTTAGTTTTCCGGAGTATGATGTTCAGAGTACTTTTTCCAAGTATTCCCTCAAGAGTTAAACGTATAGAGTAGTTACTATGAAACTTTTGAAGGATAATTTTCAATTAGAGGATGACCAATTAGATTCAGCGCGTCAGTTAGTTACTAAGCGTCGAGCGCTTATGGTAGAGTCCACGGGGTCGGGTAAAACTCCGTGTGTGCTCTACTCGTTTGCTTATCTTTATTCTAAGGGTCTTGCTAAAAGGTTAGTCGTTTTTGCTCCGAGGAATGCCCATGAGAAAGAAGTTTGGAAGCCTCAAATAGAGAGGTTTACGAATTTCCGGTGTGTTGATTTCGAGAGTGTTGAGAAGTGGGTAGGTTCCGGGAGGAGTGTTGCCTCTTCGTTGGAGGGTTACCAAATTATATATGCGAAACATACGTCTTTGAGGAATAATCCGAAGTTATGTGCGGCGTTGTGCCATTCGGAGCCTAAGACCGTTGTTGTTGTCGACGAAGTTCATGCCTTTAGGGGTCAGAGGACAGGGTTAAGTGCTTCGGCGAGTATGGTTTTGAGTAAGGTTTACTCTTTATGGGGTATTACGGCAACGGATTATTCGGTAAGTCCTTTGGATATTTACGGAATCGTTAATTTTGTTTATCCTAATAAGTTAGGAAGTCAGAAGGAGTTTGTAGCCAATTATTGTAATTGGGAGGAGAAGATTATTGGTCGGTATTCTAATGGTAATTTCAAGAAGGTTAGGAATATTACAGGAGTTCGTTCTTCAGAGTTACTGAGGGAGACGTTGAAGGATATGTTAGTCGTCGGGGTTAGGGTTCCGGAGGCTAAAATTCATTTTATTAATTATGAGTTAAACCGGGAGGAGTCCGAGCTTTATGCGAGGGTAGCTAATGGGTTTACTCTCCTCCCCAGAGCTGAGGAGGAGAGTTGGATTAGGGCGATACTTTCACAGGAGGTGAAGGAGAGGGGAGAAGTCAGGACAATCAAAGATATTGACAAACATTCTTCTCGGTATGTTTATCTTCAATCTGTAGTTGACGGAGCGTTGAATCAGGACGGGACTTTCGGGCTGTCTTCGGGGTCTAAGTCGAAGAAGTTTTTGGACTTTGTAAGGGGCTATGCTCAGAGGAATGAGTCTTTGTTAATGTATTTTGATTATTATGTTTCCATGGACAATTTCCGGGCACAGGTGGAGAGAGCAGGGTTAAAGGACGGGTTGGGTCGTCCGGTTATTATAATTGAGACTTCCGGGAGGGTGAAGCAAAAGCCGGGGTTTTTGACTTCTGCAATGGTCAAGAATCGTACTTATCTGATTTTGTGTTCCAAAGCGTCCTCAGAGTCTGAGAATTATCCGTTTATCCGTCATGTGGTATTTTACGATGTGCCGACCACGCCGGTAGTTTATTTACAAATGTCGGGTCGCATTACTCGTCGGAATACGGAGTTTCCGGGAGACCTTCATGTTTGGTTACCCATGGCCGATAACATTGACCGATACAAACTTACTCGTATAGGGTATAAGATTTATGAAATGCAACCGATGTGTTATGACTTGACCAAGATATTTCCAACAGAGTATATTCAACCTTTGGAACAATCTCGTCAGTTAGAGGTAGCTAAGCGAATTTTGCTATGGAGAAAGTAATGTGTTGTTTGAGGGGTCACGCGTTTGAGTTTACTCAATTCGTTGGGTTTTCTCCGGAGGGTCAAGTTTTGTTTACCAATCGGAGGGAATGGTTAGCCGGACTTGTTGAGGCTGGGGTTATTCAGGTCAATGCCGGGGTAGTCGAGGTAGAGGTTCAAGAGTTTGTAAATGTTCCTCTTTGTAAGAAATTAGTTGAGGGGGATTATATTATTTACTATAAGGACGGGGTACGTGTGGTGTCGGAAGATGTCTTTAATCGAGAGTATTATTCGTTTTAGAGAGAGTTTTCATGGAGGAAAAGTTATGTTCTTATGGCAAGCAGGCTGGGTGTAAGGTTTGTGACCAAATTATTTATGCGAAATGTCCTAAGTTTGCCACGCAACATAAGAGGTTTTTGATTGGGGCGTTAGCCCCTTTCAATTTTGAATGGAGCCATGAGTTTACTCCTTACCGGAGTTTTCGATGTGTTTACTATGTAGGTTCTGTTCCTCAGAAAGTTGCGCTTCTCAAATCGGCCGCTGTTAATTGTGCTCTTTCGTTAGGGCTTAGGGTGGTAAGGTTTTCACTTTCGAGGGTTTTGTCGTGGGTCATAGATTCAGACAGGGAGGACTTTTTGTTTCCGGTTATTTTCTATTTACGGGTAGAGCAGAGGGTTAATTTAACCAAGAAGGTGGAGGAGGTTTCGTCGTGTGTTGGTCAATTTGTAGATTGGGCAACGTCTAATGGTCATTATGTTTTTATTAATTCGCAATTTCCGCTTCTTTCTATTGAGGGGTATAGTGTAAAATGATAGAGGTTTTCTTTTTTTCTATAGCTGGGAAGAAGGCGGTCGCCGAGGTTACAGCTCAGTTACAAGATTGGTATTCATCTGAATATGTTCCGAAGGTTTACAAGGAGAGCATTAAATATACTTTAGAAATTGTTACCAAGGGGGAGCAGTATCCTTCTTCAGATTATTATTCTCTTTACTTTACAGATTCTGGGTTAAAGTATTCCACCAAAGCTGAGATTCTGAATTATGCAGATTTATGTACGGATTACTACAAACGTTTATTTCTTTCGGAGGAGCTAACGTCATGTATTAATCAAGCGAAAACTTATCCGGAGTTACAAGCGTTAGTTTCTCAATCTGTTGAGACGTCTAAAACGGTTACGGAGGATTTCACCGAGTACTCACCAGCGCTTTATACTGAGATATTGCAAACGCCTTATGCCGAGGGAATTAAGACAGGGATTTCCGCGATTGATTCATTAACGAATGGGTTTCAGCCGACAACGGTCGCAACGTTAGGTGGTTATGCTGGTGAAGGGAAGTCGCTGACTGCGCTCTCCATTATATATAAAAATGCCCTTCAGGGGAAGAAATGTGTTTATCTGTCTTTGGAAATGGCTCCGGTGCTTATATGGGAGATGCTGGAGGCGCGGTTTATGTATGAGGCCAAAGGCCTTCAAATTACCACAACGGATTTAATCCAGAGGAAGTTAACGAAGGAGAATGTTGAGAAGTTGGCGGAATTTGAGGAAGAGTTTCGGGAGAGAGTGGTTTCCAATGTTTTAGTTGTTGATACAGGTTGTCTGACGAAGGAATGTGCTAAATCGACGTTATTTTGGAAGAGACTTTATCAGAGGTTCGATGCCTATCTTAATGGGTTGGACTTAGTAGTCCATGACCATGTTGGGCAATATGACCGCCTTTACCCGGATTTGGGTAATATTGTTTTAAAAATGATAAGTGATTGTACCGTAACGTTTCGAAATTCCCAAGGGGTTGGGGTTTGCACGCTTTGGTGCTGTCAGGCCAATCGAGAGGGTTGGAAGAGGGCTTTACGAAATAATGGTTTGTACGACAAATCGGCAGTTGCGGATTTGAATGCTATTGAGAGGGAATCGAGCTATTTGATGTTTGTTTGCACGCCTCCGGATAAATTAATTGTTCAAGAAACGATAGTTTGTATGCCGAAACACAGGCTTGGTGCTCCGTTGACGGAGCCGGTTCCGGGTTCGTTTATACCTTCTGTTGTTACGGTAGGGTCTACCGTTGAGCAAATTTCTTATACAGAGGATTTTTCAGATATGGGTGCTGAGTTTGGGGACTTTAGTGTTACCGGGGAAGATTCAAATATTTCAGGATTAGATTTGTCAGAGTTTGAATAAGGGTATGGGGTCTGAATACATACCTTAAAATGAAGGGGTTTAAAGTTACTTTACTTAAACGCTTATATTTTTCATATTTCTTTCCTCCTCCCCGTTAGGGTTGAAATATCGAAACGTGCAGGACTTAAGTTGAAAAAGGAGCGTTTGAGCGAGTTAATTTTATTTTGATAGTTATTTTTCATGTATTCAATAAATTAGTATGGACAAAAGTCTAATTCGTTCGCTTTGTAGCGGCACGGTAGCCGATAGCAGGGCTGAGGTGCAGGAGGGTCAAGTGGAGAAAACTTCTGTAACCAGTTATTTGCAAGGGGGGTGTAAGGTTCCCGTTCACGCAAAAATTTCAGATGCTCAGGAGATTAGGAAGGTGTCTTGTCGGATGTTTTCCATGACTCGGAGGGAGAGGAGAGTGTTTCTTTCGAGGGTCTCAGATTCGACCCGGAGGAGGCTTCTGGTTGATAATAAAACAATCAATCGAATGATTTCCGACGGAGTTTTGGGCTATGACCCAGAGTTGAGTTGGGCGCTTGAGGAGGTTATAGTTCGTGAGGGACGGGATTCTGAGGCTCAGGAGATATTGGAGAAGAGGTATTCCAATGGGACGTTGCCGGAGGAAGTTTCCGATTGGTGGGAAGGTTATGTTTCTGGTTCTCCGGAGGTTGAAGAGTTGGAGAAGCGTCTAAAACCTTTTGCTTATTCAGATTCGTGTAAAAAGCCCGTCAAAGATGATACGAGAGTTGATGAGTTTCTTGAATCGGGTAAGGAGCAAGAGGATGAGATAAATGAGAGTATTGAAGAGGGGGTAGAGCGTGGTACCAATCTTTCGGAGGAAGCAAATGAGATTCTTTCAGAGGTTGAGAGTCAGGTTGAGGAGCAGGCGAAGGAGTTTGCCTCTTCCGTTATAGAGGCGATTTCGAGTTCTATTCCAGAGTTAGCCAAAGAGGAGGCTCAGAGTTCTACCGAAGAGTTGGTTGAAGATGTTATTGAGGATGACCCGAAGGAAGAGGCTTTAGGGTCTATAACCGAGGAGGAAGAGGGGGATGCATCCGTTGAGGACGGGTTTAAGTTTTCCTCTTCTGTGGGTGATTCCGTTCAGGTTGTAACAAGTCCCGAGGCACAAGTTAGTGTTAGTCAGGAGGGAGGCGTTCAGAGAGTTGAGGTTATAGAGGTTTCGTCGAAGGAAGGTTATCCGGAGGGGGTTAGTGAAGAGACCTTTGAGATGTTGGATACTTTGGACGGGGGTGAAGAGTTTGATGAATCTATTTCAGAGGGTCTTTCGAGGGATGAGTTTTCGGATGAGGTGAAGGTTACGGATGCAAAAATTCCAGCCAAACTTGTAACTCTTTTCAAGGAGGGTCAGAATCTCAATGTTCCTTTAAAGTTGGAGGATGTTTCTATTGGGAAGTCCAAGTTGGGTATGGGTAAGTATTTTGTAGACCTTACTTTTGATGAGGATATTCCCAATGATTTGAAGGGTAGTGTTGAGGGGGCGATTCAGGGTTATATCAAGAAGAATCTGCCGGAGGTCGCTACGAAGGCTAAGAGGAATTGGTTTGCCAAGAATAAGATTCGTCTAACTATTGGTGATTCAATAAGTTCAATAAGTTCAATAAGTTCCCCAAGGGAGATTAAGGTGGGGGACCAGGTTATTCGTCAGGGTTCCAAGGTAGAGTATGAGGGGTCGACCTACTATGTGGTTTCTATTGGGGAGGACGATTCTCTCGTTTTGCGGCTTATAACTTCTCCGAAGGATTCTGATTTAGTGACTATTAGTAAGGATAAGGTTGCAGGGTTGAAAGTCTTTGACCCTTTGACCAAGGTTAAGGATGATTCATCGGAGGAAGTTTATGATGTCATGTATGATTGGTGTGTTACGCATTCTTCCGAGTTAGCGACCAATTCGGTTTATTCCGAGGTAGAGGCGGCCATGCAAACTCTTTCGGATAATCTTAGTTCTGTGGATGATAGGTTTTCCATGGAGGGTATGAGTGTTACTTATACTCCGGAGGAAGGGTCACCGGCGTTGTTTGCAGAGTATAAAAATTCATCCCTTTCCGTGGGAGGAACGTTATTTTTGTTCCAAACTTCGGATACTGGCATTCAAGGGTTTGCCCAAGGGGCGGCGGCAAGGTCTCAGGAGCTTTATGAATTTTTGACTACCAATAATACCTATGAGGTGGAGGATGAGTTTGAGGATGAAGAAGTTCTCAAGGATTCTCTTTCTACTATTAGGGATTCCAAAAGGTCGTCAAGGTTTGTAACTATCCAAGATTCAGAGGGAGAGTTTGTAGTCGTTTTTACGGATGTTCTGGGTAGGGATAAAGTTTATCTTTCCGAGGAGGGGGAGGTGAAGGATGTTGCCTCCGCGAAACGTTTTACTTCTTCGAGGGAAGCGTTTGATTTCATGAGGGCGTTGCAAAAGGAAGGTAAGTTACTTCATTCTATTTATAATTCTTATCCTCTCCCCGTTCAGGATGATGCGGAGGGTAAGAGTGTGGATGAGTTGGCTGACCAAGCGTTGCAATCCATTGAGGACAAAATTGTAGAACGCCTCAAGAAGGCTGGGGTTGAGATAGAAGATTCCCACCGAAGTGGGGAGGGGCTTATATCTCAGTATCAGGAAGTTTTGAGTTCCGAGGATGTAAATCACATGGCCGAAGTGTATCGTAAAGGTATGGAATCTTTGGTGGATGACTTTAAGGATGCGGATGAGCTTTCCGAGGCTTTTAAAGTTTTGGTTAAGTTGGGTGTAGCGTCTGGGGTTATAGCTCCTCCGAGTGGGAGGGGTGTTACCGATGCTCTTTCCGAGGAAGAGGCTATTCAAGACGCTATGAATCCTAACGAGGACGGGGATGATAGGATTACCTTGAATTGGGATGTTGCGAAACTTCAGGAGTATTTGGATAAGATTAAGAATCGGAGACTTTCCAAGGAGGAAGCGAAAGAGTTGGGTATTGAGGACTGTGCGAAACTTACTGAGGATGAATGGGTTGAGTACGAGAGGCAGGTTAAGGACGCTCTTTCAGGTCATGGGGTAAACCTTCGGGTAGCGTCCCCACGTAAGGGGTCTGCGAATCGTTATGATATTTCTCATAATGCAAAGACTTTTCATGATGTGAGGGATACGGCTTCCGTTTTGGATAGCATTCTTTCGTTGGTTTCCAAGGAAGTAGGTAAGGATGTATCTAATTTTCAGGATGATGCAGAGTTGTCAGCGAGGGTTTCAGATTCAGCGTTCATGTTGGGAGAGTTAGATTTGTTCTGTCCTTCTCTTTACAAGAGGAAATTTACGGATAAGGTTTGGGTTTCTGATTGTGCTTCTGAGGTTGGGGAAGCGTTTGGAATCGAGATACCGGAGGGTAAGGAATCTTCCCCTGTGTTGGTTTCGAATGTTCCGTTTAGTTCAGAAGCGTTCCGAGGGTATGATGTTGAGGATGAGCAGTATTCGTATCCGTTGAGTGGTGACCAAGAGATGAGGCTGGTTTT
>ERZ780025.193-NODE-193-length-31099-cov-7.939602_pt1 | contig 31099 bp, 32 predicted proteins | sample MGYA00511862_ERZ780025 | MGnify/ENA primary metagenome ERZ780025 (study PRJEB29588, sample SAMEA2156186) | human gut metagenome | biome: human gut; feature: human-associated habitat; material: faeces | place: Denmark | collected 2008/2010 ...
GGCGGCGAGGAGCCCCTGCGCGGGCAGCGTCTCCAGCCCGTCGCGGACGATGGCCGAGACGCCCTGTGCGGCGGCCAGGCGGCAGAGCGCCGGCCACGGATTGCCCGCCGGGAGCGTGACCGGTCCGGCCGCCCGGTCGGGATGCAGCCCGGCGCGCAGCAGCGCGAAGAAGAGTTCGCGGATGGCGGGTGGGATACTCCGGCGGCTCTTATCGGTTGCCATACATCTGTTCGTAGTAGTGTTCGTACTCGCCGGAGGTGATGCGCTCCATCCACTCCCGGTTTTCAAGATACCAGCGCACGGTCTGCTCGATCCCCTCCTCGAAGCGGAACGCAGGTTCCCAGCCCAGCTCGCGGCGCAGCTTCGAGAAGTCGATCGCGTAGCGCAGGTCGTGGCCCGCGCGGTCGGTGACGTAGGTGATCAGCCGCTCGGAGGCCCCCTCGGGTCGTCCCAGCAGGCGGTCCGTCGTGCGGACGATCAGCCGCACGAGGTCGATGTTGCGCCACTCGTTGCCGCCGCCGATGTTGTAGGTCTCGCCGCTCTGTCCCTCGTGGAAGATGAGGTCGATGGCCCGCGCGTGGTCCTCGACGTGGAGCCAGTCGCGGACGTTCTCGCCGCGGCCGTAGACGGGAAGCGGCCGCTCGAGCCGGATGTTGTTCACCAGCAGCGGGATGAGCTTCTCGGGAAATTGGTAGGGACCGTAGTTGTTCGAGCAGTTCGTCACGACGGTCGGCAGGCCGTAGGTGTCGTGGAACGCCCGCACGAAGTGGTCGGACGACGCCTTCGAGGCCGAATAGGGGCTGTGGGGGTCGTAGCGCGTTCCCTCGTTGAAAGGCTTGTCGCCGAAGCCGAGGGCGCCGTAGACCTCGTCGGTCGAGATGTGGTAGAAGCGCTTGCCCGCCCAGGCGCCTTGCCACGCCTCGCGGGCCGCATGCAGCAGCGTCAGCGTGCCGAGGACATTGGTCCGGGCGAAGGTGAACGGATCGCGGATCGAGCGGTCGACGTGGCTTTCGGCCGCAAGGTGAATCACCCCGTCGATCGCGTAGCGGCGGAATACCTCCCCGACGGCCTCCGCATCGCAGATGTCGCCCCGCACGAAGGTGTAGTTCGGGGCCTGCTCGATGTCGCTCAGGTTGGCGAGGTTCCCGGCGTAGGTCAGCAGGTCGAAGTTGACGATCCGGTAGTCGGGGTAACGCGTGACCAGCCGCCGCACGACGTGCGAGCCGATGAAGCCGGCGCCGCCGGTAATCAGGACATGGCGTTTCATCTTATCCGTTGTTTTTCTTCAGACGCATCAGGCAGTAGAGCATCGACTCCCGCCAGTGGGGAATCTCGAGGCCGAACGTGCGGCGCACCTTGCTCTTGTCGAGCAGCGAGTAGGCCGGGCGCAGCGCCCGCGTGGGGTAGTCGGCCGTGCGGCAGGGCTCGATGCGGCACGTGTCGTGACCCGCGGTGCGGGCGATTTCGACGGCGAAGTCGTACCACGAGCAGGCCCCCTCGTCGGTGAAGTGGTAGATGCCCTCGCGGCCGGCGTAGTAGCCCCCCTCGACGATCGAGAAGAGTGCCAGGGCGAGGTCCCCGGCGTAGGTCGGCGTGCCGATCTGGTCCGCGACGACGTTGATGTGCTCCTTCTCGGCCGTGAGGCGCAGCATGGTCTTCAGGAAGTTGCCGCCGAACTCCGAGTAGAGCCACGCCGTGCGGAAGATGAGGGCGCGGCAGCCCGCGGCGGCGATCTCCTCCTCGCCGGCGAGCTTCGTGCGGCCGTAGGCGTTCAGCGGCCCCGGTGCGGCCTCCTCCGTATAGGGGGTCGAAGCGTGTCCGTCGAAGACGTAGTCGGTCGAGATGTGGATCAGCGTCGCGCCGGTTGCGGCGGCGGCCTGCGCCAGGTGGCGCACTGCCAGGCGGTTCAGCCGGTCGGCAGCCTCCTCGTCGGCTTCGGCCCGCTCGACGTTGGTGTAGGCCGCGCAGTTGATGACCACGTCGTAGCGGTGCTCTCCGAACTGCCGCCGGACGGCGTCGGCATCGGTGATGTCCAGCTCGGCGACGTCGGTGAAGGTGTAGCGGTTGGCCCCGGCGGCCCCGAGGCGGCGCAGCGAGCGGCCCAGTTGGCCGTCGGCGCCCGTAACCAGTATTTCAAGCATAGTAGTCGATGTTGTAGTCGAACAACTCCGCGGCCTCGTGCAGGGTCGGGTGGTGGCGATCCTTCTCCGAGAGAATCACCTCGCCGGGCGCCAGACGCCAGTCGATGCCGAGCGCGGGGTCGTCCCACGCGATGGCCCCCTCGGCCTGCGGAGCGTATGGGTTGTCGCATTTGTACTGAAAGAGCGCCTCGTCGCTCAACACGGCAAAGCCGTGGGCAAAGCCGCGCGGAATGAACATTTGGAGGCGGTTCGTGTCGGAGAGTACCGCGGCGACGTGGCGTCCGAAGGTGGGCGACCCGCGCCGGATGTCGACGGCGACGTCGAGCACGCATCCCCGCACCACGCGCACGAGCTTCGACTGTGCGTCGCGCCCCCGCTGGAAGTGGAGCCCGCGGACGACGCCGCGGCGCGACAGCGACTCGTTGTCCTGCACGAAGCGCACGGGGCGCACCCTGGCGTCGAATTCCCGTTGCGAATAACTCTCGAAAAAGTAGCCGCGCGCATCGCCGAACACCTCCGGTTCGATCAGCACGACTCCCTCTATTTCGGTATGCAGCACCCTCATCGCGTCGTCTCCTCCAGTATCTTGAGCAGGTATTGTCCGTATTGGTTCTTGCGCATCGGCTCGGCGATCTCGCGCAGCCGTTCGGCCGAGATCCACCCCTCGCGGTAGGCGATGTCCTCCAGGCAGGCGATCTTCAGCCCCTGCCGCTTCTCGATCACCTCCACGAAGATCGAGGCCTCGGCCAGCGATTCGTGGGTGCCCGTATCGAGCCACGCGAAGCCCCGCGGCATGGGCTCCACGTGCAGCCGCCCGGCCTTCAGAAACTCCTGGTTGACGCTCGTGATCTCAAGCTCCCCGCGCGCCGAGGGCCGGATACCCTTGGCCACATCCACGACCTTGTTCGGATAGAAGTACAGGCCCACGACCGCGTAGTTCGACTTCGGGTGTTCCGGTTTCTCCTCAATCGACAGGCAGTTGCCCGCCGCATAGAACTCTGCCACGCCGTAGCGGCGCGGGTCGTCGACCCGGTAGCCGAAGATCGTGGCGCACCGCTCCTGCTCCGTGCGCCGCACGGCCTCGCGCAGCATGCCCGTGAGGCCCGAGCCGTGGAAGATGTTGTCGCCCAGCACCAGACACACCGAATCTCCCGCGAGGAACTCGCGCCCGATCAGGAAGGCCTGCGCCAGTCCGTCGGGCGAGGGCTGCTCGGCATAGGCGAAGCGCACGCCGAAGTCCGAGCCGTCGCCCAGCAGGCGCCGGAAGGCCGGCAGGTCCTCGGGTGTAGAGATGACGAGGATGTCGCGGATGCCCGCAAGCATCAGCACCGAGATGGGGTAGTAGACCATCGGCTTGTCGTAGATGGGCAGCAGCTGCTTGCTCACCCCCTTGGTGATCGGGTAGAGGCGCGTGCCCGTGCCTCCGGCCAGAACGATTCCTTTCATCGCGATGCGGGTTTGTCGGTTCAAATTCGATCAAAGGTAGCTTTTTTTTCGCAAAAAGTGTGACGGGGAAATTTTTTTTTGAGAAAATGCCCCCTTTTTGTTCGGTACTTCGGGTCGAAAAGTCGGATACAAGTGTGTAATTGCGGTTTTAAGCGTCTCCGGGGCCGTTTTCCGTCGATTCGGCTTGTCGGAGAACGAATTTGCCGTCCGAAAAGTTGCATAAATAAGACTTTCTTCCTACATTTGCGTCTGGGTTTCATGGGCGGATTCTTGTGTAAAGAATCGGCTCGAAGGCCGGAGTGCGGACGTCTTGCGTGTCGTGCGGAGCGGCGGAAACTTGATTGATCACTGGCGCAATGGCCGGTGGTATCCCTGAAATACGCGCTGTCGTGAACGGATTGAATGGGATGCAACAAGTTGATTATCAAAGATGAACAACGATCTGACAGGCTGGTTTGCCGTAAGGACGATGTATCGCAACGACCTCAATGTCGGGCGGTATCTCGAGGCGCAGGGCGCCGAGGTGTTCATCCCGATGCACTATGTGGACGTAAAGCGCGGCGGAGAGGTGAGGCAGGTGCTCGAACCGGTCGTCCGCAACATCGTTTTCACCCGGACCTGCCGCTCGCTGCTCGATCGCGTCAAGAAGGAGCTGGAGTCCAAATGGGCCATCCGGCTCTTCATGAACCGCGAAACGCATGAGCCGATCCTGATTCCCGAGGAGCAGATGCGCAGCTTCATCGCCGTGGCGGGGAGCTACGACGAGCAGCTGCTCTTTCTGGGGACCGACGAGGTGAACTACAAGGTCGGGGATCGGATCCGTGTCATCGCCGGCCCCTTCCGGGGGGCACAGGGACGGCTGCTCCGGGTAAAGGGTCACAAGCGGCTGGTCGTGGAGATCGAGGATGTCATGGCCGTGGCCACGACCTACCTGCCGCCCCGGATGCTCGAGCGGATCGGATAGCCGCTTTTTGCGCTTTGTCTTCATGCCGTCTTGCCCGACCCCCTATCGTCATCCGCTCCGTCAAATGGATCGGCGGCGGAAAAACAGGCTGCATTCTGCGTCGCGGCGACGACGGAACGGCCATCCCGATTTTGAAATGTCATTCAGGTTATATTTATGTATCGACTTATCCAAAAATTTCATCTGGACCGTTATCTGAGCTCGAAGCTGGTTCTCCTGATCGACTCGGCCGTTTCGGTCGGATCGACCCTGCTGGCCTATCTGCTGGTCAGGAGTCTTGTCGTGAGCAGCGTGTTCTCCGTGCGTTACGGATTGTTGCTGCTGTTGGGCTCGTTGATCTTCAGTGTGCTGTCGTTCAATCTGTTCGGAACGCAGCGGACGATTATCCGCCACACGACGCTGCGCGAGATGTGGAAACTGGTCGCCGCCGTGGCGCTGAAGGATGCGCTGCTGTTCGTCTATGTGTTCTGGGTGCTGCCGCACGATGCGCAGACCGGGCTAACGGCTGCGTCGCTGGGATTCATGATCGACATCCTGCTCACGCTCTTCCTGCTGCTGTCGATGCGGCTGATGATGATCGTGCTCTATGATCTGATCAAGTACAAGTCGATCCGGCGCGAGAACTGCAAGCGGGTGCTGGTCTACGGCACGGGAGACAAGTCGGTGGCACTGGTCGGACGGCTCCAGAACTCGCCCCACTACCGGATTGTGGGTTTCCTGACCTACGGCAAGCGGCTCAAGAACCATATTCTCGCCGACTATCCGGTCTACTATTTCGAGACGAACGACAACGTCAAATACCTTCAGGATCGCTACGACATCGACGCCGTGCTCTTCGCGACGAACGATGAGGCGCAGCACGAGCAGGAGCGACTGATCCGCCATTGCACGGAGGACGGTCTCAAGGTGCTCATCGCTCCGCCCATCGACGAGGTGATCGATGGCAAGCTGATGAAACAGCCGATCCGCGAGATCAAGATCGAGGACCTGCTCGGCCGTGAGGAGATCAAGATCTCGATGAACGAGATCATCGCGAATTTCCGCGGCAAGACGATCATGGTGACGGGAGCTGCCGGCTCGATCGGCTCGGAACTGTGCCGCCAGCTGGCGACCTTCGGAGTGAAGCAGCTGATCCTGTTCGACAATTCCGAGACGCCGATGCACAATATCCGTCTGGAGTTGGAGGAGCGCTATCCGGAACTGAATTTTGTTCCCGTGATCGGCGACGTGCGGATGATCCCGCGCCTCGATTATGCCTTCCGGACCTACCGCCCGCAGGTGGTCTTCCACGCTGCGGCCTACAAGCACGTGCCGCTGATGGAGGAGAATCCGTGCGAAGCGGTGTTGGCCAACGTGGCCGGCTCGCGCAACGTGGCGGACAAGTGCATCGAGTACGACGTCGAGAAGATGGTCATGATCTCGACCGACAAGGCCGTCAATCCGACCAACATCATGGGCTGCACGAAGCGGCTGGCCGAGATCTATGTCCAGTCGCTCGGACTGGCCATTGAGGCGGGCAAGATGAAGGGGCGGACGAAGTTCGTGACGACGCGTTTCGGCAACGTGCTGGGCTCGAACGGTTCGGTCATTCCGCGTTTCCGCGAGCAGATTGCCAACGGCGGTCCGGTGACGGTGACGCATCCCGACATCACACGCTTCTTCATGACGATTCCGGAGGCGTGCCGTCTGGTGATGGAGGCCGCGACGATGGCCACGGGTACGCAGATCTTCGTATTCGACATGGGCAAGTCGGTCAAGATCGCCGACCTGGCCCGCCGCATGATCGAACTGGCCGGTCTGGAGGTGGACAAGGATATCAAGATCGAATATACGGGACTGCGGCCGGGCGAGAAGCTCTACGAGGAGGTGCTCTCCAATACGGAGAATACGCTGCCGACGTCGCATGACCGGATCCGCATCGCGAAGGTCCGCCAATACGATTACGAGGAGGCCCGGCAGGCCGCGGCCGAACTGGAGAAGCTCTCGCGGGCCGTCGAGATTCCCGACATGGTCCGTCTGATGAAGCGGACCGTCCCGGAGTTCAAGTCCAGGAACTCGCGGTTCGAGGTGTACGACAAGGAGATCGAGGCTGCATCCAAATAATCGGAAAGGTATGGCTGCTGCGTACACGCATCATTTGTTTTCTCCGTACCGTATTTGTCCCGTAGGGGCGCATGTCGATCACCAGCATGGACTGGTGACCGGCTTTGCCCTGGACAAGGGGGTCGATCTTTGGTTTGACGTGACGGAGGATGGTTCGGTCGATTTGCGGAGTGAATCCTTCGAGGGGGAAGTCCGTTTCAATCTGGCGGAGCCGTCGCTTGTCCGGCAGGGTAACTGGGGCGATTATGCCCGCGGGGCCAAGTATGCCCTTCGCAAACGCTTCGAGCTGCATCGCGGCATACGGGGTGTGCTCAAGGGGTCGCTCCCCGTGGGGGGCCTCTCTTCGAGTGCGGCGGTGTTGATTGCCTATGTAATGGCCTTTGCCCGGGCAAACGACATTTCGCTGACGAAGATGGAGGTGGCCAAGATCGCTTCGGAGGCCGAGCGCGAGTATATCGGACTGAACAACGGCCTGTTGGATCAGGCCTGTATTGCGCTGGGCCGCAAGGACGAGCTGTTGATGCTTGATTGCGACACGAACGATTATAGGTTGATTCCGCGCAATCCGAAGATGCCCGATTTCCGGTTGGCGATCTTCTTTTCGGGGCTGACCCGTTCGTTGGTCAACAGCGATTACAACCTGCGTGTCGGAGAGTGTCGGACGGCGGCATGGAACATGCTGGCGTATGCCAACATGCCGTTGAAGAGCCTTGACAAGACGTTCCTGCGCGATGTACCCCGGGAGCTCTACGATGCGACCCGGGATCGCATGCCGGCCCGTTTTGCCCGCCGGGCCGAGCATTTCTATTCGGAATACAAGCGGGTTCGGCAGGCCGTCACGGCCTGGGAAACGGGCGATCTGGAGTGGTTCGGCCGACTGTCGTTTGAAAGTTGTGAATCGTCGATTCACAATTACGAATGCGGCTCTCCGGAGCTGATTGCCATCTACCGGGCCATGCGCTCGACGAAGGGCATTTACGGTGGACGCTTCTCCGGAGCCGGATTCAAGGGGGCCTGTATCGCCCTGGTCGATCCGGCGGAGACGGAGCGGATCCGTGCCAAGATCACGGATAAGTATCTTGCGGAGTTCCCGCAGTACGGAAAAACGTTCGAGGTCTTCTTCTGCACGTCGGAAGATGGCGCCCGATTTATTGAATAGCTGATCGAACATGAAAAATATCATCCTTGCAGCCGGTTACGCCACCCGGCTGTATCCCGTTACGGAGAATTTTCCGAAGCCTCTGTTGGAGATCGGAGGCTCGACGATCCTCGACCGGATGTTGCGGGATATCGATACGATCGAAGGCATTGACGAACACATAATCGTTACAAATCACAAGTTCATCGCCATTTTTGAGCGTTGGGCGGTGGAGGCCCGGAAAAGGTACCGGCATCCTGTGACGCTTATCGACGACGGGTCGTTAACCAACGAGACCCGAATCGGAGCCGTGAAGGATCTGATCCTGGCGCTGGAAAGCCGCGGTGTGGAGGACGATGTGCTGGTCGCTGCGGCGGACAACGTGCTTGATTTCTCGTTCCGCGGATTCGTGGAATATTTCCGGGAGAAAGGGACAAGTTTGATTATGTGTCACAACGAGCCGGATATGGCGGCGTTGCGCAAGACGGGAGTGGTCTGTCTGGATGCAGACAATAAGGTGTTGTTGATGGAGGAGAAACCGCAGGAGCCCAAGAGTCATTGGGCCGTACCTCCGTTTTATATATACCGTCGGGCGGATTTGCCGCTGATCCGGCAAGCCGTGGCGGACGGTTGCAAATACGATGCACCGGGAAACCTGGCGCATTATCTGACGACGCGTACCGTGCTGCATGCGTGGCCGATGCCGGGTCATCGGTACGACATAGGGGACGTAAAGTCTTATGCGAAAGTCAAAGCAAGGTATATCTAGCATTATTTTGCTTGTTAATACATAATATATATTGATAATTAATTATTCTTATATAAATAAAATGAGACGTGTAGTAAATATTTTATGGACAGGGGGTTTCGATAGTACATATCGTATGCTTGAATTGTCTAGAATGAATGTAATAGTACAGCCATATTATATTAAAGATTCGACTCGTAAAAGTTCTATATATGAGATACGGGCAATGGATAAGATTATGAAATGGCTTGTAAATAATCCTTTGACTGTTGCTGAAATTAATCCAATTCAAGTCGTTGATTGTAATGGCGTTAAGCCTGATGATGAAATTTTTGAGGCTTATAATAATTTATTTAATAAATATAAATTAGGAACGCAATATGAGTTTTTAGCGCGTTTTGCAAAACAAGCAGGACTAAAGCTTGAAGTTGGATTAGAATGTAGTCCAAGAAGTAAAGCATTTACAACTCTTAATTGTGAAGCAAAACTAATGATTTTCAAGGAGGATGATTATTCTGTTTATGTGCTTGACAAAGAAAAATCGTCAAAAGACATAGTTCTGTTATTTGAGAACATACTAGTTCCAACTACATTGTTCCATATGTCTAAACTTGACGAGTTGGCGGCATATAAGGCGAAAGGTGCTGAAGTGTTGGTGAAAATGACCCATTTCTGTCATAATCCAACATGGGGGGGGATATCCATGTGGACAATGTAATCCGTGTAAAGATGCTTTGAATGAAGGTATGGAGTTTCGTGTCCCAATCATAGGTAGAATATTAGGATTTATGAGGAAAGCATTTTATTATATTGGTCATAAGATAAAAAATATTGATCGATAATGATATATATTGTAATATGATTTGAGTCATATTATTTATGTATTAAGCATTAAGTCGTTTTATCTATTTATTTTAATAAAAGACAGTAGTCTTTGAAAAATATTGAATTGTACAGTTTGAAATGTGTGATGTAGCCTTGAAATTATAATAATATGAAGATAGCAGTTGCCGGAACCGGCTATGTGGGCCTGTCCATCGCCACGCTCCTGGCCCAGCATCATGAGGTCGTGGCCGTGGATGTCATTCCCGAGAAGGTAGATTTGATAAACCGCCGTCAGTCGCCCATTCAGGACGAATACATCGAAAAATATTTGGCGGAGAAACCGCTGCATCTGAAGGCCACGCTCGACGGGGCGGCCGCCTATCGCGATGCGGAGTTCGTGGTCATTGCCGCGCCGACGAACTACGACCCTGTCAAAAACTATTTCGATACGAGCCATGTGGAGGAGGTGATCGATCTGGTGCTGTCGGTCAATCCCGAAGCCGTGATGGTCATCAAGTCGACGATCCCCGTCGGGTATTGCCGTTCGCTTTACATAAAGTATTATCATCAGGGGCTCAAACGGCTCAACCTGCTGTTCGCTCCGGAGTTCCTGCGCGAGAGCAAGGCACTGTACGATAACCTCTATCCGAGCCGCATCATTGTCGGCTATCCGAAGATCATCGACAACGAGCAGTTCCGCGAGGAGAACGAAGCCATCCGGGCCATTGCCGACATTCGGTTTCTGGAGCAGGCCGCACACCGGTTTGCCGATCTGCTGAAGGAGGGCGCCATCAAGGAGGACATTCCCGTGCTCTTCATGGGCATGAAGGAGGCCGAGGCGGTCAAGCTGTTTGCGAATACCTACCTGGCTCTGCGCGTGAGCTACTTCAACGAGCTGGACACCTATGCCGAGGTCAAGGGACTGGATGCGCAGGCGATCATTCAGGGTGTGGGACTTGATCCCCGTATCGGCACGCACTACAACAACCCGTCGTTCGGTTACGGAGGGTATTGCCTGCCGAAGGATACGAAGCAGCTGCTGGCCAACTATCAGGATGTGCCGCAGAACATGATGACGGCCATCGTCGAGAGCAACCGCACCCGCAAGGATTTCATCGCAGACCAGGTGCTCCGCAAGGCGGGCTATTATACGGCTTCCAGCCAGTGGGATGCGCGCAGGGAGCATCCCATCGTGATAGGGGTCTATCGGTTGACGATGAAGTCGAATTCCGACAATTTCCGGCAGAGCTCGATTCAGGGCGTCATGAAGCGCATCAAGGCCAAGGGGGCCACGGTAATCATCTACGAGCCGACGTTGGAGGACGGGACGACCTTCTTCGGCAGTACGGTGGTGAACGATTTGGCGAAGTTCAAGCAGGAGAGTGCGGCCATCATTGCCAACCGTTACGATTCGTGTCTGGACGATGTGGCCGACAAGGTTTATACACGGGATATTTTCAGAAGGGATTAAGTCATGTTACCGCAGAACGTCAAATTGGAAGGCAAGACGGTCCTGGTGACCGGTGCAGCCGGTTTTATCGGGTCGAATCTTGTCAGGCGGCTTCTTGCCGATGTCCGGGATATTCGCATCGTGGGCATCGACAACATGAACGACTATTACGACGTGCGACTCAAGGAGGAGCGGCTGAAAGCGTTGGAAGGCCATCCGGGCTTCCTCTTCGTGAAGGGAGATATCTCCGACCGGACGCAGATTGACCGGTTGTTCGCAACATATCGTCCCGAGGTGGTCGTGAACCTCGCGGCACAGGCCGGTGTGCGGTACAGCATCACCAACCCAGATGCCTACATCGCGTCGAATCTGATCGGGTTCTACAATATACTGGAGGCCTGCCGCCACTCCTATGACAATGGAGCGTCGGGAGTCGAGCACCTGGTCTATGCCAGCTCGTCGAGCGTTTATGGATCGAACAAGAAGGTGCCCTATTCGACCGACGACAAGGTGGACAATCCGGTCTCGCTGTATGCTGCGACGAAAAAGTCGAACGAACTGCTGGCGCATGCCTATGCGAAACTCTACAACATTCCGTCGACGGGATTGCGCTTCTTTACGGTCTATGGCCCGGCGGGTCGGCCCGATATGGCCTATTTCGGATTTACGGACAAGCTGGTTCGTGGCGAAAAGATCCGGATATTCAATTACGGCAACTGCAAGCGGGACTTTACCTATATTGATGACATCGTGGAGGGCGTCGTGCGTGTCATGTGTCATGCCCCCGAACGGCATACGGGTGAGGATGGCCTTCCGTTGCCGCCCTATATGGTCTACAATATCGGCAACAGCCACCCGGAGAATCTGCTGGACTTTGTGGACATCCTGCAACAGGAACTGGTGCGTGCCGGCGTATTGCCTGCGGACTACGATTTCGAGGCGCACAAGGAGCTGGTCCCGATGCAGCCGGGCGACGTGCCCGTCACCTATGCCGATACCGCCCCGCTTGAACGGGATTTCGGTTTCAAGCCAAGCACCTCATTAAGAGACGGCCTGCGTGCGTTTGCGGAGTGGTATACTCAAAATTACTAAACACATGGAGAATAAAAAACATTATTGAATGAGATTGTTCTGATAAGACTCATATTAATCATTTTACTTGTTGTATATCATTCGTTTATAATATATGGGGGAGGGTGGAGGCAGCCTCAAGGATATGAAAATGTGTGTGTATATTCTTGGATAGCGAAATTTTCATATTCATTTTTCTTAGAGGCTTTTGTTGCCGTATCAGGTTATATTTTCTCGTATCAGATCTATACAAAAAAAAGGAACAGACATTTGGGCAATTTGCAATAAATAAGATCAAAAGACTTCTTGTTCCATGTTGGTTATTTAGTATATTGTATTATATTTTATTTTTAACAAAAAATCAATCTCATGGTATCGAGATTGCATATAATATTTTGATCGGAACTGGTCATCTTTGGTTTTTACCTATGCTTTTTTGGTGTTTTATATTTGGCTGGTTCTTGATTAGGTGGAAAGTTTCGACAAAATGGAAAATTTGTTCCCTTTTGATGGTATCACTTTTATCGATCATTCCCTTCCCATTGCGCTTGAATTCAGCGTTTTCGTATATGTTATTTTTTTACATAGGTGTTTGGGCGCAACAATATTTTACCCGTAAGCAGATTGTAGCTTCATTCAAGCATCTAATTGTAATTTGGTTACTATTTGTAGCTTTATTCATTGTATCCCAGTTTATTAAGGAGCATATATCTAATTTAAGCGAGTCAATTATTGAAAAATTGTTCAAATTAGAAATTTTTAAAATTCTAAAGATACTATATGCAATGTTGGGCATGTGGGCACTTTATATTTCGTGTTTAGTGTATGTGAAAAAAAATAAGTTATCGGAGAAACTGATAACAATCAGTTCTTATTGTTTTGGGGTATATATATTTCAACAATTTATTTTGCAATTTTTATATTATAAAACAAGCTTGCCTGTTGATGTCGGGCCATATTGGTTGCCATGGATTGGGTGTTTGTTGACGATATTTGTATCGATTTTTATTTGCGCTTTCTTTATGAGAACTAGAGTCGGTCGATATCTTATAGGGTAATATTTTAGGAGAGAAAGCATTATAATGAAAAAAGTATTTCAAAAAGTAACATCTATTTCTCATAATAAAGAAGCAAAAACTCTCATAGGAAATTTTGCGTGGTTATCATCTTTGCAAATAGCAGGATATGTATTTCCGTTGATAACCATGCCTTATTTAGCACGGGTTATAGGTGTAATTGGATTCGGAAAGATTGCGCTTGCTTCTGCTATTATGGTGTGGATTCAAACAATAGCAGATTGGGGGTTTAATTTTACTGCGACAAGAGATGTCGCTCAAAATAGAGATAATTATCAGAAGGTATCGGAAATATTTTCCAATGTATTATGGGCTAGATGTTTGTTGATGATATTATCATTCTTTATTTTATGTCTTCTTGTCTTGTTTATCCCTACTTTCAGAAAAGATGCTGATGTCATTTTTATTACTTTTTTGATGATTCCAGGACATATACTTTTTCCTGATTGGTTTTTTCAGGCGATTGAGCGGATGAAGTATATTACGATCTTGAATGTTTTAATGAAGTTTATTTTTACCATAGCAGTATTTATTTTTATAAAGAATAAGACTGATTATATTCTTCAACCATTGTTTACTTCATTAGGTTATGTTGTTTCTGGAATAATTGCATTATATATTATTTTAGTTAAGTGGCGTATTAAATTAGTTCGGCCTTCGATTAGGTCAATATTAAACTCAATAAAGAAGAGTACAGATGTTTTTATTAATAATTTAATGCCAAACTTGTATAACAGTTTTTCTGTAATGCTGTTAGGCGTGTATGCAGGTAGCACGGCAAATGGTATTTTTGATGGGGGAAACAAGTTTATCAATATATGTTATCAGTTATTAATGATTTTTTCTCGCACGTTTTTCCCTTTTCTTTCACGTCGAATAGATAAACATAAAACGTACGCCATTTTAAACATGGGTGTTGCATTTATTATGGCATCTGTTCTTTATATTTTTTCTCCTTTTATCGTTAGGGCCATGTTGTCTTGTGAATTTGCTAATTCGGTATATGTGTTGAGAATTATGGCTGTATCGCTTGTTTTTTTAGCAATATCGAATACTTACGGTACAAATTATCTTATTATTGAGCACCATGAGCAAACTCTGCGTAATTTAACAGCCTTTTCTGCAATAATAGGTTTTGCTATAGCTTGGCCATTAATATATTATTATACATATATTGGTGCTGCTCTGACGATTGTGATTGGTCGTATGCTTTTGGGTATGACGTCATTTGTAGCAGCAAAATATTATATGAAAAAAAATAGTTTGGCATGAAAAAGAGTCGGAGTCTCCTAATCGGCTTATTATCTCATTTCGGCCGATTTATTCCTGATCCATTGTATTTAAAAATAAGATGGATGCTTATATATAAGAATCGTCTTAATATGAAGGATCCTCATACCTTTTGTGAAAAAATACAATGGTTGAAATTATATAACAGAAATCCGTTGTATACAATGCTTGTCGACAAATACGAAGTAAAGAAATATGTGGCAGATAAGATAGGAGAGCAATATATAATACCTACTTTGGGTGTTTGGCATAAGTTCGAAGATATAGATTTCGATAACCTGCCCGATCAGTTCATATTGAAAACGACAAACGGTTCACATACCTTGATCAAATGTGAGGATAAAAAAACTTTTGATAAAAAAGATGCCCGCAAGAAATTTAGCAAATGGCTAAAGATAAGCCCATATAATACATATCGAGAATGGGCCTACAAGAATGTGGAACCACGCATCATTGCAGAAAAATATATGGTTGATGGATTCAATAAAGAGTTAACTGATTATAAATTTTTCTGTTTTAATGGCCGAGCTGCCTATTGTCAGGTCATTTCAGATCGAAGTATCGATGAAACAATTGATTTTTATGATAGAGACTGGGTACATCAGGAATTCGTCGGATTGAATCCTCGTGTGAAGAATGCATTGCAAGCACAAGCTAAGCCGTATGGATATTCCGATATGGTTCGGATTGCTGAAAAATTGTCGGAAGGAATACCATTTGTCCGAGTCGATTTATATTCTATCAATGATCGTATATACTTTGGAGAGATGACATTCTATCCAGCTGCTGGAGAAGGTGCATTTACGCCTGAAATATGGAACAGGCGTCTTGGAGATATGATTGTTCTTCCAACAAAATATTATAGAGAATAGTGCTATTATCATATGATGAAGATCGTTAACCAATGTTATATTTATATAGGATTATGGATACTGTATAATCTTCAAGGGACTTTATATGCATCGGGATCCATATTATCACGTGGTCTTTTGGCTATTGTGCTTACAATGTCCCTGTATTATTTCTTCTATGTGAATTATCAATATAAAATATCGTCCTTTTTTAAAGTGCTTAATATTTTATTGCTTGTATTTACTCTTTATGGGGGATATAACATGTTGTTTGGGGGACAGATTCGTCTTACTGTAGGGGATATAGTATCTATTCCTAATTATTATTATCTCAAAGACATTTATATGTCTTTGTTATCTGTGTATGGCTTTTTTCATTTTGTAAAAAAAGGGTGGTTAAACGAGAAAAAAATTCGAATACTATCTTTGTTGTTTGTTATTGTAGCTACGGCTAACTATCTTCGTTCTCAGCAAGAAGCTATGACCCTTGCTTTGGAAGAAGGTTCTTTGCAGGAAGGATTTACGAATAATGCCAGTTACGAGTTTTTATATTTGTTACCGATTTTATTTTTTTGGAGAAAGCGCGTAATTGTACTCAATATCCTATTGTGTTACATGTTCTATTTTATCATTATGGGAATGAAACGTGGGGCGATAATCATAGGCGCATGTGTTTTTATTTATATGATATATAGGATATATATGGATTCCAAAGGATGGACTCGGTGTGTAATATTCCTTTTAACCTGTTTCGTCTTATGTGTGGGTTTCTATTTTGTGCAAGATATATACTTTTCTAGTGATTATTTTCAGTACCGTATTGAACAGACATTGGAAGGGGAATCGAGTAATCGGGATTACATTTATACGAAATTCCTTGATCATTTTTTGCATGAGACGTCCGGATTGCAATTTTTCTTTGGTGGAGGAGCAAATGCTACGGTTAGAATTGCGGGAGCGTATGCTCATAACGATTGGCTTGAATTGGCAATTAATCAAGGTGTGTTGGGGATAGTGTTATATTTATCTTACTTTATTTCATTGTTTCGAGTAACGCGAAGGAATCGTCTTGTTTGGCCTCAATGGATGATAAGTTTGTTTTATATCATGATTTTGATTATATTTACGAAGTCATTATTCTCAATGTCTTATGCTTCGTTATCTATCTCATTTTCTATATGTCTTGGATATTGTTTAGCTTTTGATAATTATAATAAATATGAAAAATCGGATTTTATGCTTCATAGATAGCTTGGGTGCTGGTGGCGCGCAACGACAGATCGTATATCTTGCTTGTATGCTCAAAGAACGCAACTATGAGGTGAAAGTAATCACATATCACAATCAACCATTCTACGCGTCTGTTCTGGAGGATTATCGCGTTGAATATGAGAATATAGAAGGTGCAGAAAATAAGTTGTTGCGCATTTTTCATATCGGGAAAGCTATTCGTAAATATAAGCCTGATTACGTTATAGCGTATTTGGATGGACCGTGTATTATAGCTTCTATTCTTAAATTGTTCTGTAGGCCTAAATGGAAGCTACTGGTTTCAGAGCGCAATACAACTCAGAAATTAACATGGCAGGAGAAAATTAAATTTATACTGTATAGGTGTGCAGATAAAATTATCCCTAATTCGTATACACAGGCGAATTTTATTAAAACCCATTATCCCATATTAGCAGATCGGGTTGTTCCGATTGTTAATCTCGTCGACTTAACAAAATTTAGGCCTATTGAAGAGAAAAAGAAATCTGATGTTACGCAGATTATTGTTGTCGCATCGATATGGGAATCAAAAAATACAAAGGGATTAATAAACGCAGTTCACGATGTCGTTAAATGCGGTTATCATAAATTCCATATCACTTGGTACGGATTAACGAATAAGGTATATTGTGAAGAATGTCTTTCGATGATTGATACTAATAAATTGGAACCATATATATCTCTGCTACCTAAAACGAATAATATCGAATTGAAGTATAGTCAGTCGGATTGGTTTTGTCTTCCATCTTTTTATGAAGGAACACCTAATGTTTTGTGTGAAGCCTTAGCTTGTGGATTGCCGATTATATGCAGTAACGTATGTGATAATTCCATATATGTTAAAGATGGTGAAAATGGTTTCTTGTTTGACCCCCAAAATATACCCAGCATGGCTAATGCATTAATTAATGCTTTTAATCTTTCTCCGGATTTATATAATAAATATCGAAAAAAAAGCCGTATAATTGCAGAGAAAAAATTATCGGCCGAAAGGTTCGTTGAACAATATATTATGTTGTTGAGGTGAAAATTAAAGCACAATTAAAGAATAACCGTTTTGTCAGAGGTATCTGGCGACTATGGGGTAATTACTTTTCTATAATACGGAGCGAATTTGGACACATAGATAACACGGTAAAAATAACGCCTCCTTCTTTTATATATAAACCTAATACTTATATATATGAAAATGTGGGGATTGGCCCAAATTGTATGATATCAAGCCCCAATGCAAAAGTCATTATCAAAGGGAGAACTGCCATAGCTGAAGATTTTACTGTACATACAGGAAATCATGCTCGTGTAATTGGAAAATTTGTGACTGATATAAACGATCACAATAAGCCGCTGGGGTATGATCATGATGTTGTTATAGAAGAGGATGTGTGGATTGGTTGTCGCGTGACAATTCTTGCCGGTGTAAAAATTGGAAGAGGCTGCACTCTTGCAGCAGGAGCTGTTGTAACAAAGTCAACTCCGCCATATTCTATTGTCGGTGGGGTGCCTGCTCGGTTCATAAAGTTTTATTGGTCTATAGATCAAATCATAGATCATGAAAAAAAGCTTTATGATGAGAAAAATCGATTAACGAGAGACGAGTTATGCCGAATATTTGAAGAAAATAATGGGAAGTAATGTGAAAAATATTTTACTTATATCACCGTATAATTCTCGAAAAGTTGGTGGTATAGGAACATGGTCGAAGAGTATACTAGAGTATTTCAGTTCCGGTACCGAATTTAAGATAGTATTTCAGAATACGACGAATCCGATAAGAAATAATCTGCCTAGGACCAAAATATTTAGGATATTGGTAGGCATAGAAGATACGATCGTTGTACTTATAAAGTTGTTCTTCAATTTGTGCTTTCGAGATATTGATGTTGTACATTATACCTCGAGCGCCTCAATGGCTTTATCAAAAGATCGTATTATTATTTTTGTCGCGAAACAGTTATTTCATAAGAAGTTTATTATTCATTGGCATTTTGGACGAATACCTGAATTGGCCGTAGTTCGCAACAGTGAGTATAGAAAGATTTTGAAGATTATTAAAAAGGTTGATGCTTCGATAGTACTGGATAATAAAAGTCTGTATGCTTTACAGGCTGAATCTTGTCAGAATATTTATTGTATTCCTAATCCTATAACAGACTCTGTAATTCAGGCAGCTAAAAATATAGATGCTGTAGCTATACAAAAAGATCGAGAGAGAGGAGTCGTTTTATTCGTAGGACACGTCATTAGAAATAAAGGTATATATGAATTGGTAACTGCATGTGCGCAATGTGATCTTGTTAAACGACTGATTGTTGTCGGGCCATATAAACAAGAAGATAAGAGCAACTTAATGCTTTTGGCAAAAATTAAAGGAGATTCTACTTGGTTGGATTTTAGAGGAGAACTAAAAAGAGAAGATGTTTATGATTATTATAAAAAAGCAGCTATATTTTGTTTGCCAAGTTATACAGAAGGATTTCCGTATGTGATTTTAGAATCTATGGCTTTTGCATGTCCTATCGTTTCAACCGATGTGGGAGCTATCCCAGAAATGTTATCGGAACAGTCTGGAGTTGTCATAAATCCTAAGGATATACATGGTCTTACTTTTGCAATTGAGAATCTGTTACATGATAAATCTCAAGCGGACTCATATGGAATTAATGCTTATAAGCGTGTAATGTCTTGCTATTCGGTGGAATCAATAATGACGCAGTTTGCGAATTTGTGGAGACTATTATGAGAAAATTTATAGCCCAATTATATAGACATATTTGTTTATTATCTCCTCGAATAGAAATTTTCTTAAGGAAAATCTATTGGAGAAATGTTCAAAAGCTCAAGCGATTTAGTCCAAATAAAACTGTTAAAGTTTCCAATCATCATGAGAGAAAACATGTCGATTTTGATTCTGTTATATCTTTCTTAAAAGAGCTGGGTGTCGGAGAAGGCAGTGTATTGGTCGTTCACTCATCATATGATGTATTAGAGTGTACGGGATTGTCTCCTGATGAAATCATTGACAAACTGCTTTCGTTGGTAGGAGAATCGGGAACATTAGCAATGCCATGTATTCGGCGTTTTAAAGGAGAACCTAAACCTAAAGATCTTCTTACTGCTGATACAAATGATCTTATATGTACGTATAATGTTAGAAAGACCACCGTAATATCAGGCATACTTCCTTTTACATTAATGCGTCGGAATGGTTGTGCAATTAGTCATTTCCCCTTTAATCCAATGGTTGCATATGGGGCATCATCGGATGCGATGGTGGCGCATAATCTTGATGGTAAGTATCCTTCCGCACATGGCCCAAATTCTGCGTGGAAATATTGTTATGATCATAATGCGTATGTCGTTGGCTTAGGTGTCGACCTTGCACATTATAATACAATAATCCATACTAATGAAGAAGCTTTTAACAATTGGCCATATCGAGATGACGAGTGGTATCGATTAAGGAAATTTAAGATTGTAGATGAAAATATGAATGAAACAGATGTGATAGTGCGTGAACGAAAGCCCGAATGGGGCATGGTGAGATTCGCAGAACTATGCATGAATCGAGATATTGATAAACGAGGAATCATTAAACGTAAAAATTTTGCTAATGATGTTCTTGTTTGTGTAGAGCGCGCTAAAGATGTAGTTGACTTTTTACAAGATATGACGAAGAAAAATAAAGTTTATTATTATTAAAATTATCTGGTTATGGAACTTAACAAATTCATTGAAAATTTCGCTGCTCAATTTGAAGACACCGACCTAAAGTTGTTTAACCCTCAAACTAAATTTCGTGAGTTGGATGAATGGTCTTCATTAACTGTATTGTCGATTTTGGCTATGTGTGATGAAGAATATGATGTGCAATTAAAGGGAGATGATATTCGACAAGCTATTACAATTGAAGATTTATTTAATATTGTAAAAAGTAAAAAATGCTAAGTAATGGTATCTAATCCATTTTCGCTTGAAGGGAAAACGATTCTTGTTACAGGTGCATCTTCTGGTATTGGGCGTTCTACTGCAATAGAGTGTTCCAAGTTAGGAGCTAAAGTTGTTATTACAGGACGAAATGCAGAGCGGTTGCATGAGACTTTTACAAGTCTAACCGGAGATGGGCATATTCAGGTTATTGCTGATTTATCAACAGTTGCTGGTATAGAAGATCTAGTTTCTAATTTGCCTATTTTAGATGGGTGTGTAAGTAATGCTGGTTATAATGTAACTCAACTAGTCCCATACATAAAATACGATGAGATTGATAGAATATTTGCTATAAATGCTAAGGCATCAATATATTTAACTCATTTACTAGTAAAAAGAAAGATACTCTGTAATGGCGCTTCAGTTGTTTTCACTTCGTCTATAGCTGCCATTGGAGCATGTTCGGTTGGAAATAGTTTGTATAGTGCTACCAAAGGTGCTGTATCGGCCTTTATGCGTAATGCTGCAGTTGATTTAGCTGCAAAAAAGATTAGATGCAATGCGGTATTACCTGGGATGATTGAGACTCCAATGAAAGATGGTAAAACGATTCTTACAGCGGAACAACTAAATGAAAATTTACGCCTATATCCATTAAAAAGGTATGGGAGCCCTGAAGATGTTGCATATGGTATTATCTATCTTTTATCAGACGCATCTTCTTGGGTTACAGGTATAGAATTAGTAATTGACGGCGGTCGTAAATTAAAATAAATATGGCAATATTAAATTTCTCAAATGTGGGGATATCTGCTCTTTCTGCGTGTGTGCCGAGTAATGTGATAGACAATTATAAGTATACACAGTATTTCTCAGAAGAGGAAGTAAAGAAAGTTGTAGATAAAATTGGTGTATATGAACGCCGATTCGTAGATGAAAAGACATGTGCTTCAGATTTATGTTATGCTGCTGCAGAAAGACTTATAGTAGACAATAATATAAATCGGAACGAAATTGATTTGTTAGTTTTCGTTTCTCAGACTCCTGATTATAGAATGCCAGCCACGTCTATTTTGCTTCAAAATCGACTTGGCCTTCCGATGTCTACTATTGCATTCGATGTAAATCTTGGGTGCTCAGGATTTTTGTATGGATTGAGTATTGTATATTCTTTTATGCAAAAAAATGGGTTGCGTAAGGCGCTGCTCTTGGATGGAGAAACTCGTTCGAAAGTTTATTCGCCTAAAGATCGAAGATCTGCTTTTATTTTTGGTGACGCCGGTGTAGCAGCTCTTATTGAATATGATGAACGATTTGGCAATAGTCATTTTTCCTTGAATTCAGATGGCTCGCGAGGAAACTTAATAATGATTCCCGGCGGAGGTTATCGTAATATGAGTTCTGTGGAAACATTAAAGGAGCGAGTTGTCGATGAGTATGGAAATATTAGAAGTGATGAGCAGGGTTTTATGAATGGCTCGGACGTGTTTAATTTTGTTATAATTGAAATACCGAAAGATATTAAACGTTTATTTAATGCGGTAGGTGAGGATCTAATGCAGATGGATTACTATGTTTTTCATCAGGCAAATAATTTTATTAATAGTTTCATAGCGAAGAAACTCAAATTAGATCAATCCAAGATACCAAGTACTATTCAAAAATATGGAAATACATCATCAGTGTCAGTTCCTTTGACTATTGTCGATCAATTAAAGAATAAATTAAACGGGAACAATAAACTGATGCTTAGCGCTTTTGGAGTGGGAATGGCGTGGGCTACTGCGATTCTTAATTTCAATGATTGTAAGATTAGTGATATTGTCGAAATATGATTCTATAATATGAATAATATCAATAGAATAGCCAAGAATACCACGCCACTATGTTATCTTCCATCAGGGGATATATTATGTTATCAGTATGGTAATGTATTGGTTTTTCATAATGAAAATATTGTAAGGCGTATACCAATTATAAGATCTTTTGCTGAACGATTTTTGGGACGGAGTCGGTATTTGTTTAGATTGTTGAGATTGGGGGTGCGAGCGGCATATGCTATTGATGAAAATAATGTAGTGCTGTCAATTGGAGATTATTTATATGAGTTAGATTTGGTAACTAATAAGCTATCATCTGGATTTATATGTAAAGAGCATACTAGACCTTTAATTTTTACGAAAGTAGAAAATATTTCAACAGTTGAAAGTGGATTGTATTTTGGAGAATATCTGGGTAATAGAAAAAAAAATCCTGTAAGCATTTATAAAAGAGAGTCAAAAGATAAATGGTGTATTGTATATACCTTCCCCAAAGGTGCAATTAATCACATCCATAATATAGTGTGTGATCCGTATCGAGATTGTTTATGGATATTTACTGGCGATTTTGATGAAGCGGCCGCAATTTGGAAAATTACTGATAATTTTCAAAAGGTAGAATGTTTGGTTCGTAATAATCAACGATATAGAGGTTGTGTCGCTTTCGCTCTCCCTGAATGTGTATTGTATGCTACTGATGCTCCATATGCAGATAATTTCGTGTATTCCCTTGATCCTCAAACAATGGAAATGACAGAAGTGATATCGATTGCGGGATCATGTATTTATGGGTGTCGATGGCAAAATCGTTATGTGTTCTCATCAACTGTTGAAGGAGATGGTCGGAATGTTTCGTTGTGGGAGTTATTGTGTGGTCGGACTAAGGGTGCAGGGATTAAAGATTGGTATACCCATTTATATATAGGGAATTTACATGAAGGCTTTAAAGATATATATAGAGAGGAGAAGGATATTATGCCATTTTATACATTTCAATTCGGTACGTTTAAATTCCCATATGGGATAAATAATACCGAAGTTCTATATTTTCAGCCCATAGCTACATGTAAGAATGATCTGTCGTTATTAAAATTTACAATTTAGATGTCCATTTTCAAAGACAAAGTCCTGTTGATTACGGGCGGTACGGGCAGTTTCGGAAACGCCGTGCTCCGTCGCTTTCTCGATAGCGACATCAAGGAGATTCGTATTTTCTCGCGTGACGAGAAGAAGCAGGACGACATGCGTCACATGCTTCAGAATCCCAAGGTGAAATACTATATCGGTAACGTGCGCGACAAGTCGTCGGTCGATGTTGCCATGCGTGGAGTCGATTATGTCTTTTCGGCTGCGGCGCTCAAGCAGGTGCCTTCGTGTGAGTTCTTCCCCATGGAGGCAACCCGCACGAACGTGCTTGGTACAGCCAATGTCCTCGAAAGCGCCATTGAGCATGGTGTGAAGAATGTCGTGGTGCTGTCGACCGACAAGGCCGCATATCCGATCAATGCCATGGGTATTTCAAAAGCGCTGATGGAGAAGGTCGCCATTGCCAAGGGACGTGAACTGGGCGAAGGGGCTGCCACAACGATTTGCTGCACGCGCTATGGCAATGTGATGGCATCGCGCGGTTCCGTGATTCCCCTGTGGGTGGAGCAGATGATGGAGGGCAAGCCTATCACGATTACCGATCCCAACATGACACGTTTCATGATGACGCTGGACGACGCCGTGGACCTCGTGATCTATGCGTTCCAGCATGGTCACAACGGAGACCTCTTCGTGCAGAAGGCTCCAGCTGCCACGCTTTCGACTTTGGCCGAGGCGCTGAAGCAGATTTACGCCAAGGTCGATCCGAAGTACGGCGAGACGGAGGTCAAGGTGATCGGCACGCGTCACGGAGAGAAGCTTTACGAGACGCTTGTGACACGAGAGGAGATGGCCAAGGCGATCGACATGGGCAATTATTACCGGATCCCGTGCGACTCGCGCGATTTGAACTACGACAAGTTCTTCACTGAAGGGAATGAGGATGTCTCGAAGATCGAGGATTACCATTCCCACAATACGGCCCGTCTGGATGTCGAAGGCATGAAGAAGCAGCTGCTGCGTCTGCGTTTCATCCAGGAGGATCTGGGCATGGTGGAGCGTGCGAAACCGCGCGACATTCGTTCGGAGTAGTATTTCAATGATCCGTTGTCCGGATGAAGATTCCGGACAACGGATCTGTCGTAGACTGCGGCAGGCTCGGTCGTGAGGCGAGAGCCTTCCGTTGTATCGTGTATTGAAAGAGATGAACATATTGGTAACGGGAGCCAAAGGCTTCGTGGGACGCAACTTGTGCGCCCAGTTGCGTAATATCCGTGACGGCAAGGCCAAAAACTATGCCATTGATCCGAATATTGCGATTTTTGAATATGATATAGATTCTACGCTTGAGGAATTGGACGAATATTGCCGCAAGGCCGATTTCGTCTTCAACCTCGCGGGTGTGAACCGCCCGCAGAACCCCGAGGAGTTCATGCAGGGCAACTTCGGCTTTGCGTCGACGCTGCTTGATACGCTCCGCAAGCATGCCAACACCTGTCCGGTGATGCTATCTTCGTCGATTCAGGCGACGCTTGTAGGACGTTATGCCGAAGGGGACTATGGCAAGAGCAAGAAGGCCGGCGAGGAGCTCTTCTTTGACTATGCCCGGGAGGCCGGTGCGAAGGTGCTCGTCTATCGCTTCCCGAATCTTTTCGGCAAGTGGTGCCGTCCGAACTACAATTCGGCTGTGGCGACCTTCTGCAACAACATTGCCAACGAACTGCCGATCAAGGTGAATGATCCGGCCGTCGAGTTGGAGCTGCTCTACATCGACGATCTGGTCGATGAGATGATCGCGGCCCTCAAGGGCGAGGAGCACCACTGCGAGTTCGACGGAGTGGAAACGCGGTTGACGCCCGACGGGCGTTATTGTGCGGTGCCGACAACCCACCGGGCAACACTCGGTGAGATCGTCGATCTGCTGCATACGTTTCATGACCAGCCCTCGACGCTTGTGATGCCGGAGATTCCGGAGAACAGCTTTGCCAAGAAACTCTATTCGACCTATCTGTCCTATCTCCCGAAGGAGAAGGTGGCTTTCCCGTTGAAGATGAACGTCGATGCCAGGGGCAGTTTTACGGAGCTGCTCCGCACGAAGAACTGCGGGCAGGTCTCGGTGAACATCTCCAAACCCGGCATCACGAAGGGGCAGCACTGGCACAATACCAAATGGGAGTTCTTCATGGTCGTGGCCGGTCACGGCCTGATCCAGCAGCGGCGCATCGATTCGGACGAAGTGCTGAATTTTGAGGTCTCGGGCGAGAAGATCGAGGCCGTGCACATGTTGCCGGGGTATACGCACAACATCATCAACCTCTCCGAAACGGAAAATCTCGTGACGGTAATGTGGGCTAACGAGGTGTTTGATCCGGCGCGCCCGGATACCTATTTTGAACCAGTGGAATAACGCAAGACAAATGGAACAGATCAAACTCGACTATTCGGATATCAAATTCGCCGACAACGGCAAACTCAAACTCCTCATCATCGTCGGAACACGGCCGGAGATCATCCGCCTTGCTGCCGTAATCAGCAAGTGCCGCATCTACTTCGACACGATCCTGGCTCATACGGGCCAGAACTACGATTACAACCTCAACGGGGTATTCTTCAAGGACTTGAAACTGAAGGACCCGGAGGTCTACATGGATGCCGTGGGCGATGACCTTGGTGCAACGGTAGGTAACATCATCAACTGCTCCTACAAATTGATGGCTCAAACGAAGCCCGATGCGCTGCTGATTCTCGGGGATACGAACTCGTGTCTTTCGGCCATAGCCGCCAAGCGCCTGCATATCCCGATCTTCCACATGGAAGCCGGCAACCGCTGCAAGGACGAATGTCTGCCCGAGGAGACAAACCGCCGTATCGTGGACATCATCTCGGATGTGAATCTGGCCTATTCGGAGCATGCACGCCGCTACCTGGCCGAATGCGGTCTGCCGAAGGAGCGTACTTATGTAACGGGGTCGCCGATGGCGGAGGTTCTGCATGCCAACTTGGCCGAGATCGAGGCTTCGGACATTCACAAGCGGCTGGGGCTGGAGAAGGGAAAATACATGTTGCTCTCGGCACACCGAGAGGAGAATATCGACACGGAAAAGAACTTCCTGTCGCTGTTCAATGCTATCAATGCCCTGGCCGAGAAGTATGACATGCCGATTCTGTACAGCTGTCACCCGCGTTCGAGAAAACGTCTCGAGCAGAGCGGTTTCCAGCTTGACAAACGGGTCATCCAGCACGAGCCGCTGGGCTTCCACGACTACAACTGCCTGCAGATGAATGCTGCAGCCGTGATTTCGGATTCCGGTACGCTGCCCGAGGAGAGCAGTTTCTTTACCTCGGTGGGAAAACCGTTCCCGGCCGTCTGCATCCGGACTTCGACCGAGCGACCCGAGGCATTGGACAAGGCCTGCTTCATTTTGGCGGGCATTGACACGAAGTCGCTGTTGCAGGCCGTGGATACGGCCATCAGCCTGCAGCGGGCTGCGGATTATGGAACTCCTGTCCCGAACTATACGGATGAAAATGTCTCGACGAAGGTCGTGAAACTCATCCAGTCGTACACCGGTGTTGTCAACAAGATGGTTTGGAGAAAGTTCTGATACAATGATTCTCGTCCTGTCTTGTGTATTCCCCCCGGAACCGGTTGTTTCTGCATCCTTGTCGATTGCAATTGCGCGGACCTTGTCTCAAGAGCATGATGTTACGGTCTTGTCACCCATGCCGACAAGACCGAATGGGAGCATTTATTCTAAACCTGATTTCCGGGGTGAGCATTTTACGCATGTAATAACGGACAGTTATGTCTGTCCTGCTTCAAAGTTCATAGGGCGCATGCGTGAAAGTCTCTCTTTCGGACGTTGTATCGCCGGCTATATCCGGGAACATCATGAAAATATATCCGTCATCTATGCTAATGTTTGGCCTGTTTTCAGCCAATATCTGGCTGTAAAAGAGGCCAAACGATGGGGAATACCGGTCGTATTGCATATTCAGGACATCTATCCCGAATCCATGCTCGGGCGATTGGGAATAGTTGGCCGCATGATAACGTGGCCCCTGCTTAAATTGGATAGAATTATCCTTCAGAATGCGTCAACTGTTCTTGCTATTTCCGAGAATATGAAATCGTATCTGTGCAATACGCGGCATATCGAGGATAGCAAGGTGCTGGTAGTTCGTAACTGGCAGGATGATTCATTGTTCACGAAGAGTTCGGAGCATACGGATCAGGAAAAGTTCACTTTCATGTTTGTCGGCAGTATCAGTCCGGCTGCTGGTGTCATGTTGCTGTTAAAAGCTTTTGTCATAGCAGCTATTCCCGATTCGCAGTTGGTGATAGCCGGGGCAGGTTCAGATAAGGCTGCGTGTGAGGCGTATGCCCGGCAACATCCGGAGGCGGATATTCGCTTTCGGTCGGTGACACCGACCGAGGTTGCCCAAGTTCAATCTGGTGCCGATGTCTTGCTGCTGCCTTTGAGAAAGGGTGTGGGGCATACCGCAAGTCCGTCGAAAATGCCGGCGTACATGTTCTCAGCCAAACCGGTTCTCGCCTGTGTTGACCGAGGTTCGGACGTGGAAATGGTGATCCACGCAAGTCAGTGTGGCTGGGTCTGTGAACCGGAGAATGAGTCGGCTTTGTCTGAAATGATGATTCGTGTGACGGGTATTCCTCGAGAGCAACTGAATGAGATGGGGCGTAATGCTCGCAAATATGCATTGGAACATTTTACGGCTGCAAGGAATCTGAATGTGATAACAAACTGTATCAAATCGTTGATTAATGCAAATAAGAAAAATTACTGATGCCGATTTATCGAAGGTTGTCGAGATACACAACAGTGCCTTTCAGGGATTCTTTCTGACTCAACTTGGATCGACCTTTTTGACGTTATATTATCGTTCTGTACTGCATAGTCCGCAAGGAGTGCTCCTCGGATATTTTGAGAAGGATGAATTATGTGGCTTTGCAGCAGCAACGAAGTTGGCTAAAAGTTTCAACGCGGGTTTAGTAAGGTCCAACCTGGGTTCCTACATATGGGCTGGATGTAAAATTTTTATAAAATCTCCGTTGGCAATCCTCCGGCTTGCTAAAAACATGACAAAAAAGGGAGAGTCAGTGGTAGATGACGGCAACTATGCCGAATTGCTGTCCATCGGTGTATCTGCTCAACATCAGAGAGAGGGCATTGGACGGCAATTGTTGTCGGCATTGGAGGAGAATTTGGAAAAGCAAGGAATAGAAAGACTTTCGTTAACAACCGATTATTATGATAATGAGAAGGCGATAGGATTTTACAAATCATTGCAATATCGCGTGATGTATGATTTCATTACCTATCCCAATCGTAGAATGTATCGGATGATTAAGACTTTAAATTAAAAGATTATGAACACCAAACTGAGAAACGTTCCTTTTTCGCCTCCCGACATGTCGGAGGCTGAGATTGCAGAGGTAACTGACGCATTGCGTTCCGGATGGATCACAACCGGTCCCAAAACCAAGGAGTTTGAGCGGGTTATTTCCGAGTATTGCCATACGAAGAAAACCGTATGTCTCAATTCCGCAACGGCGGCCATGGAGATTGCCTTGCGTTTGATCGGTGTGGGACCGGATGATGAAGTGATTGTACCGGCCTATACCTATACGGCTTCGGCTTCGGTGACGCAACATGTAGGCTGCAGACTGGTCCTTGTGGACAGTCAGAAGAACAACGTGGAAATGGATTATGACAAATTGGCGGATGCAATCACGGAAAAAACAAAGGTGATTGTTCCTGTCGATTTGGGTGGCGTTGTTTGTGACTACAATCGCGTATATGAGATTGTTGAGCGGAAGAAACACCTTTTCCGTCCGACGAATGAACTGCAACGGGCATTTGGTCGGGTGATCGTTGCTGCGGACTGTGCTCATGCATTCGGAGCCCAGTGGCACGGCAAGATGGCAGGTGAAATCGCCGATTTCTCGTCCTTTTCATTCCATGCTGTTAAGAACCTGACCACGGCCGAAGGCGGGGCCCTGACCTGGAAGATGCCTTTTGAAGGACTGAAACTCAATGGAATGGATGCCGACGAATATCTGTACAAAATGAGTCAGTTGTATTCGCTTCATGGCCAGAACAAGGATGCACTTGCCAAGACGAAACTGGGGGCTTGGGAATATGACATTGTCGGACCTTGGTACAAATGCAACATGACCGATATTATGGCCGGTATCGGGTTGGCTCAGTTCAAACGATACGAGGGAATGCTGGCTCGAAGAAAAGCCATTGTAGAACGTTACAACAAGGAGTTGGAAGATTGCCATGTTGCTGTTCTGGATCACCTCAAGGAGGATGCGTTGTCGAGCAGGCATCTTTATATCGTTCGTGTGCTGGATGCCGATGTGGAGCAGCGCAACGACATCATTATCAAGATGGCTGAACGGGGAATTGCCTGCAATGTGCATTACAAGCCGCTCCCGATGATGACTGCCTACAAAAATCTCGAATTCGACATAAAGGATTACCCCAACGCGTATAATCTCTACAAAAACGAGGTGACACTTCCGTTGCATACCCGTCTTTCGGATGAGGATGTGGAATATGTCATCTCCAATTTCAAGGATATCATATCGAATATCTAAAAAGCGATTACCCTTGAAACGCATATTTGATATTGTGGCAAGCGGTCTGGGCTTGCTCGTTTTGAGTCCCTTGTTTTTGGTCTTGGCCGTATGGATCAAGTTGGATTCTGATGGTCCGGTTTTTTATCGCCAGGTTCGCGTCGGCCGACACAACAGGGATTTCAAGTTGTTCAAATTCCGTTCGATGCGGGTCGGATCGGACAAGAAAGGTCTTATTACGGTCGGCGGTCATGATCCGCGGGTAACCCGTTCCGGTTACTTTATCCGTAAATACAAGCTGGATGAATTGCCTCAATTGATCAATGTGTTTATTGGAGACATGAGTCTGGTTGGACCACGTCCTGAAGTGCGTAAGTACGTTGACATGTACACTCCCGAGCAAATGCATGTATTGGATGTCCGACCCGGAATCACGGATATGGCATCCATTCGATATCGTAATGAGAATGAGTTGCTTGAACAGGCTGAGGATCCGGATCGTTATTATGTCGAGGTCATTATGCAGGATAAATTGCGTATCAACCTGGAATATGTGGCGAAACATTCGTTTTTGTTCGATCTGGGTTTGATATTCAAAACGTTTTGGGAGATCATTACCAAATGATTTGGTGAAATGCTCATAGACGATAAACTTTTGGATGAGGTGGCTGCGAAGGCGAAGGCGTCGGAGCGGCTGCGGATGAACTACAATCTGCACGAGACATTGGATGCCAAGGCGCAGCGGTTGTTGAATGCTCTGGAGCCGGGTACGGTATTGCCGATTCACCGGCATCCGCATACGGCGGAGACCTACATGCTGCTGCGGGGGCGCATCGATGTGATGTTCTACGATGATACCCGTCGGGAGATTCAACGCTTCGAACTCGATCCCCGGCGTGGCAACTACGGAGTTCAGATACCGAAGGGGCAGTGGCATACGTTGGAGGTACACGAAAGTTCCGTGATCTTCGAGGTCAAGGATGGTCCTTATACGCCGCTGGCGCCGGAAGACATGCTGTGATGGTATCGTCGAGATAGCATAGATAGCATCAAAAGGGTAGGCCGACGATTTGATTCGTCGGCTTTTTTTGTTGCTGAATTGTCCCTCCGATTCAAAGATAAAAAGACAAATAAATCCAATAATGCCGTGGCACGATACTGTTTCAAAGAGTGTGTCTGGAGAAGGATAAATAAAAAAGTCTACAGATTTTTTAGATTTGTATAGGGAACCAACAAAAACTAAAAAAGGAGTAGACTTATGGTGTTGACAAAGGAACAACT
>ERZ780025.208-NODE-208-length-29738-cov-2.701277_pt1 | contig 29738 bp, 27 predicted proteins | sample MGYA00511862_ERZ780025 | MGnify/ENA primary metagenome ERZ780025 (study PRJEB29588, sample SAMEA2156186) | human gut metagenome | biome: human gut; feature: human-associated habitat; material: faeces | place: Denmark | collected 2008/2010 ...
AAAGAAAAAAGGGCGGTTTTTTTTTACCCGCCATTTTTTTTGCCACAAAATCAGAAAAACAACGGAAATATGTATACCGCCGTACACGCAGGCCGAGCATCAGCTACTTGCAGGAACATGGCCTTGATTTGAGCATCAGCTGCCAAATCAAGGCCAGCAGTGAGTGGAAGCTGGATTTGATGGCAGCAAAGGTGTTTGAACATCTTACCTTTGACAAGGGAAAGACAGTCAAAGAGGTCTACAAAATCCTGAGCCGCTGCATGGCAGAGGAAAAGACGGTTCGTATTTCCAGAAAGGCAATGCTGGAAAAGAGCATCGCTAAGCAGAGAGAGCGGCTGGACAAGTATATTGACCTGTGTGCAGACGGCATCATCACCAAACAGGAACTTATGGAACGTCGCAAAGGCTTAGACAACCAGATCGCAGATCTGCAATCCCAGTATGAGAGCGTAGAACAGGAGGATGAACGCAGTGGAGCGCTGGACATGAATCTGATCTCGCAGAAGCTGGATGAATGGCAGCTGGCATCAAAGAACGATGTTGATCGGGAGCTTATCAACAGCTGTGTGGCGCAAATCACGCCTTTGACAAATGAAGAATTTCGCTGGGTACTCGACTTTCAGATGTCAGAGGTACGGGCGAGAAACGCCGCAGCATATACGATGGATGGCTTTGTAGAGATGGCACGCTTTTCGATTTCCTTTAAGGAGGCAAAGGCTTTTAAGGCATCCCGAAATCAGGGAATCCGCAAAAATGAATGGCAGGATCTCACGGTGGTTGTGGGAATCTGGTCGAAAATGCAGAAGTAGGAGGCTGTGTCAGCTGTGCCGGTTGTGTCAGAGATTTTCAAAACAAGTTTTATTATATCCTTATATCTCCACTCATAAAACACCTGAAAGACACGAAAACATAAGACTGATTCGCAAAAACACTGACACAGTGGACACACTTGGTACAAGTTAGGCGTATCTGAAGCAGATATAATGATATATTATACCCTTGGATAGAAAGACCAGTAAGCAACCACGTCAGCTTACTGGTCTTTGATTTTACAGAAAAACGGAGGAAAAATCAATGGCTGAAATCTTTGAAAAAGTATTGGTGGAGGTGATGAAAGCAGTCGGAAAAGGTGTTGCGAAAATCATTGTCTGGACGGCTCATTAGATTGAAAAGAAATAAGACAATCAAAAATTTTGGAGGTGAAAATTATGTCTGCAAATGTTGAAACCATGTTCTCTGTCCGTGGGACCCCGTGGCATGGCCTTGGCCGTATCGTTATGGATGCCCCTGCAAGCCGTGAAGCCTTGGAACTGGCCGGTCTGGATTGGCAGGTGGAAAGCCGTAATATCTATTCCGGCACGGGTTCTATGATCCCCGGCTATCGCGCAAATGTCCGCAGCACTGATGATGCTGTTCTGGGTGTAGTATCCGACCGCTACCGCATTGTGCAGAACGAAGAAGCATTTCAGTTCACGGATGACCTGTTGGGCGAGGGCGTTACTTACGAAACTGCCGGTTCTTTGCAGGGCGGCAAGAAGGTCTGGATGCTGGCAAGGCTTCCGAGGAAATATCTTATCGCTGGAGATCAGGTAGTACCATATCTTGTGATCTTCAACAGTCATGACGGAAGTTCTGGTGTGAAAGTGGCCATGACTCCGATCCGTGTAGTCTGCCAGAACACGCTGAACCTCGCGCTGAATACTGCAAAGCGCAGCTGGACTGCACGCCACACCGAAAATGTTCTGCTCCGCGTGCAGGATGCCCGTGAGACCCTGCAGCTGGCCAGCAACTATATGATTGAACTCGGCAACCGTGGCGAAGAGCTGGCTCGCATCGATTTATCCGATCACAAGGTGCAGGAGTTCATCAATGATTTTTTCCCGATTTCTGAGGACCTGTCCGATTGCCAGCGGAAGAATAACCTGCGCTTGCAGGAAGATCTGAAGACTCGCTACTACAACGCACCGGATCTGGAATGGGTCGGCAAGAACGGTTGGCGCTTTATCAACGCAGTCTCTGATTTTGCCACCCACGCAGACCCTCTCCGCAAGACCAAAAACTACAACGAAAACCTGTTCCTGCGCACCGCAGAGGGTAACCCCATGATCGACAAGGCTTACAAGATGGTGCTGGCAGCAGCATAAAGGAGCAAGCCATGAATGATGTAAACAACCGCATTTTCAGGGAATTCACGGAATTTTTTGACAACGTTGAGAAGAGTGCTTCTGAAATCAGCGTTACCACGGCTTATGAGATCACGATGAAAAGTACCATCAGCACCGCCATTATTGTTTTGGAATCCGAGGGTAGACTGGAGGAGCGCTACTGGAACCATCTCAGGGTGCAAAATAATATTCTGGATTTTCTTTATGACCTGTGGGTTGGCTCTTGCCATTCGTTAGCTGCCGACTTTTCCACCATCATGAAAGACTTGGTGGAATATGACTTCATTCTTGCCGAATCTATTATGAAAGAAAGGATGCAAAGCGCATGAAAAGATTGATTTCAACTTTGAACCTGTCCAAAGAGGATTGGCTCCGCTACCGCAAGTGCGGTATTACCGGCACCGATGCAGGTGCCATTCTGGGTGTAAATCCCTATCGTTCTGCTTTTCAGGTTTACTGCGACAAAAACAGCGAAACTATTGAGAACATCGATAATGAGGCTATGCGCCAGGGACGCGATCTGGAAGATTATGTCGCGCAACGCTTCACCGAAGCAACCGGTCTGAAGGTACGCCGTGCAAATGCCATTTACCAGAGCGAGGAACATCCGCTGCTTCTGGCAGATTTTGACCGCCTGATCGTTGGGCAAAAAGCTGGATTAGAGTGCAAAACGGTTTCGCCGTTTTCTGCGGACAAGTGGGCTGATGGAAAAATCCCTGCACATTACATGGCTCAGGTCAATCACTATCTGGCTGTCAGCGGTTTTGACTGCTGGTACATTGCTGCTCTGATTTTCGGGAAAGAACTGGTGATTCACAAGATCACAACCGACAAAGAAGTTCTGAACAACCTCATTGCAAAGGAAGAGCACTTCTGGAAATACAACGTAATGCCCGAAATTCCACCTGTACCTACCGGAAGCGAGGGGGATACACAGCAGATCAATCAGCTATACTCTGCAGATGATCGAAACAAAACTGCCGATCTAAATCCCATCCGTAATCTGTTGGACAAGCGGCAGGAGCTTTCTGATCAAATCGAGCAGATGGAACAGGAGAAAACGGCTATCGAGCAACAGGTCAAGCTGCAAATGCAGGATGCCGCCTATGGCACAGCACCGGGCTATAAGGTATCGTGGGTATCCTCCGAAAGCAAGCGTGTGGATTCCCAGCGTTTGAAGAAAGAACAGCCCGATATTTTCAATCGGTACAGCAAGAATGTGAGCAGCCGCAGGTTTACCATTATCCATGCAGCATGATTTTTGTATGTCTGCTGGCATACAAAATTGCCTGTTTTTCCAATTTTGTTTAGTACGGCAATACAAAATTGCCCGTTTCTCTAACTTTGTTTAGTACAGCAATACAAAACCCGGCGCAGCAATTCATTTGTTGCGCCGGGTTTTTATCAGAAAGGATGCTATCATGGAAAATCCATTCGTAAAATTATTTGCTATTGACTTCAAAGATCATCTGGAAGTCAAAAAGTCCGGCAATACCGAGCTGAAGTATGTGAGCTGGGCGTATGCTTGGGCAGAGGTGAAGAAGCTGTATCCCGCTGCCAGCTATGAGGTCAAGAAATTCAACGGTCTGCCCTATGTTTATGACCCCATAACCGGCTTCATGGTGTATACCTCGGTCACGATTGAGGGCGTTTCGCATGAAATGTGGCTGCCTGTACTGGATGGCGCAAACAAAGCCATGAAAGCTGTGCCTTACACCTACTCCACCCCGAAATGGGACTACAATCCGCAGACCCGCCGCCGTGAAAAGGTCGGCATGGAAGAGCGCACCGTAGAAGCAGCCTCTATGTTCGATGTGAATAAGGCTATCATGCGGTGCTTGGTGAAGAACCTCGCTATGTTTGGGCTGGGCCTGTACGTTTATGCCGGAGAGGATTTGCCGGAAGATGCTGCACCGCAGCCGGAGGCAGAACCGCAAAAGCAGCCGAAACCGAAATCCACCAGCCAGAAGCAGGAACAGCCGCCTGTGCCCTGCATCTGCGCCCGCTGCAACCAGCCCATCAAGAGGGTCAAGCTGAAGGATGGCTCCATCATGCAGGCGGCAGAGTTTGCCGCCACCCATGAGGGGATGTGCGCAGACTGCTACAAAGCCACCAGATTGAACGTAGCATAATAAAACTGCTCTATTTCGATGTCACTTGATTCTTGTATGATTCTATATTTCATGGTACACTTACAGTAGTGAGTTCTGAAAGCTCTCCTCTGTGAGCGGAAAGGAGCATTGCATGGCAGATTTGCAGTTTCCTGTTGGGATCTCAAATTTCTCAGAGATTCGTACCAAAGGATATTATTATATTGATAAGACCAATCTGATTGCAGAGATTCTGGATGGCGGCATTCCTAAAGTCAACTTGATCACTCGTCCTCGCCGTTTCGGAAAATCTCTCGGTATGAGCACTCTCGCAAATTTTCTTGACATCCGCAAAGACAGCAAGCAGATGTTTGAGGGATTGGCGATTTCCCAAAACACAGAACTTTGCCAAAAATGGATGAACCAGTGTCCTGTGGTATTTTTCTCTTTCAAGGACACGGACGGTCTAACCTTTGAAAGTGCCTATGGAATGCTGTGCATGAAACTGGCATTTGCATTTCAGGATTATCAGTTTCTTTTGGATGACGATGCTATTTCCGACGATGACAAAGGCATCTTTAAGCGGATTCTGGGACGCACTGCATCCATGGATGAAACCAAAAGCTGCTTTTTGCTGTTGACCCGGATGCTGGAAATCCATTTCAAAAAGTCGGCGGTCGTCATCCTGGATGAGTATGATGTTCCCATTGCCAAAGCCAGCAGCAACGGATATTATTCGCAGATGCTGGACGTGATGCGGGCTATGATGAGCACCACGCTCAAAGACAACACTTCGCTTGACTTTGCTGTGGTTACTGGCTGCCTGAAAATTGCCAAAGAAAGCATTTTTACCGGGACGAACAATTTTGTCTCGGATACGATTCTTTCTCCCCGGTTGAGCGAATCCTTTGGTTTCACACAGGCAGATGTAGATCAAATGCTGAAAGATGCCGGTCTTGAATCGCAGTCTGCTGAAATCAAGGCATGGTACGACGGTTATCATTTTGGCGATGCAGACATTTATTGTCCGTGGGATGTTATCAGCTACCTGCGGGATTTCCAATATGGTGTAGCACAGAAACCGAAAAGCTATTGGAAAAACACCAGTGATAACGCCATCATCCGTTCTTTCATCGACTATGCAGGTGACAATATCACCACGAAGCTCGAAACGCTGATGGCTGGCGGCTCTATTGTTCAGCATATTGAAGAAAACCTGACCTACGATTATCTGCACTCCTCTGAGGAAAATCTTTGGAGTGTGCTGTATCTGACAGGCTATCTGACCAAGGTGCGGGATAAGGATCTGACGGATTCGCTGCCGGATGGCTGCTCTGCGTTGATGATTCCCAATGCAGAGATTCGGGAAATTTTTGAAACCACTGTAAGCAAATGGTTTGATGACAGTGCAAAGGCATGGAACCGCAGCCCGTTGTTTGATGCAGTCTGGAGCGGAAACAACGAAGCTCTGACAAAAGAGATGACCAAGCTGCTGCGTATGACCATCAGCTACCACGACTACCGGGAGGATTTTTACCACGCTTTCCTTGCAGGCATCTTTACTGGTGCTGGCTATGTGGTAGAATCTAACAAAGAGCATGGCGAGGGGCGCAGCGATGTTATTGTAAAGGATATCCGCAATGGCCGTGTGGCAATTTTTGAAGCCAAGTATGCAAAAACTCTGGATGCTCTGCCGGATGCCTGTGATACTGCCATTCAGCAGATCAATGACCGGATGTATGCGGCGGACTTCCGGGATGACTATGATGACATCCTCTGTTATGGCATCGCATTCTTCAAAAAACGTTGCATGGTAAGAAAAAAATAATTATCTACTGGGGAGTATCTTCGGATGCTCCCTTTCACTTTTTACAGGACAATCCATTTGGATTGTCCTGTTTTTATTTGGAGGCATACAATGAAAGAAGAAAAAATCAAAGTCCTTGCGCTCCTGCCAATGGAGCTGCCAAAGGAAATCGAGCTGGACAACACCCTTGAAGCCATGCAGAAATTTGTAGGCGGGCTGATCGAATGCATCACATTGAGTGACACCGGTTCAGCGGTCACACTGGTCTGCAATGATGAGGGCAAGCTGCTTGGCCTGCCGCTCAATCGTCCGCTGTGGGATGGAGCCGATGTTCTTGCCGGGCCGGGATTTCTGGCCGGATGTGACAACGAAGGGAATCTGACTTCCCTGCCGCAGAGTGCAATGGATTTCTACAAAGAGAAGTTTAGAGCTTTTATCATTGAAATTTAAGGAGGAACGCCTTATGACCTTTAATGCAATGACCGAACACTACGAGGAGATTACGGTTTGCAGAAAGCCTGCGCTGTTCACCAGCATCCGCATCAAGAGAGATACCATTCCGGATGGTCTGTACGCCTACGATGTTCGGCATGATGACGAGTGCCGGGGCATCCCTTGTGAGATTGCGCCCTTTGTGATGGTCAACCACTGGGGCACCATTATTCTTGCGGAACCGCTGGAACTGCCGGATGATGGGCGGCGATATATTGACGAGGACACCGACTGGAACTACGCTCCTTTGGATGGCGAGGACACCGCCAATCACAAACCGTGCACTACCATTTCTGATTTTATGACTGCCTATGCCCACTAAAACTGTATTAAAAATACCGTATATTCTGTTTTGTATTAAAATCAGCCGTTTTCAGGCCATTTCAAGGTGCAAAACACAGTCTTAAAAATGTCGCTCGTTATCTTTAAGCCAGAAAGGAGACGCATGAACATCTATGGCTATTGCCGCATCTCTACGGCAAAGCAGAGCATTGACCGTCAGATCCGCAACATCAGGGCCGAATACCCGACCGCCCATATCGTGCAGGAAGCCTATACCGGCACGTCTATCTTTCGCCCGGAATGGCTGAAGCTCTATCGGATTCTGAAATCTGGGGATACGGTGGTGTTCGATTCTGTGTCCCGGATGTCCAGAAATGCAGAAGAAGGTTTTGCTCTGTACGAAGACCTCTATCATAAGGGCATCCGGCTGGTGTTCTTGAAAGAACACCACATCGACACCGAGACCTACAAAAAAGCCCTGTCTGGCAGCATTGCCATGACAGGGACAAACGTGGACTTCATCTTAAAGGGCATCAACGAGTATCTGATGGCCTTGGCAAAGGAGCAGATCAAGCTGGCCTTTGAGCAGTCCGAAAAAGAAGTTGCCGATCTGCACCAGCGCACCCGTGAGGGCCTTTTGACCGCCCGGCTGAACGGCAAGCAGGTTGGCCGCAAAAAGGGTGTTGGATTTGAAACGAAAAAAGCCAGAGAAGCCAAGCAGATCATCCGCACCCACTGCAAGACCTTCGGCGGCACACTCGACGATGCCGAGTGCATGAAGCTCACCGGTCTTGCCCGTAACACCTATTATAAATATAAGCGTCAGATTCGTGCCGAACTGATGGCCGAACAGGATTTGCCGAAAGAAGCAAGTATCTTTTATGAACCGCCAAAATCATTCTGAGCCGGAGAACAGGCTTACTTTGGAGGAACAGCAGGAGTTTTTGGAACTTCTGGCTCAGCTTTCCCCGGAGCAGCGTGAAGCACTGAAAGAAGTGCTCAAGTCCTTTACCTAAGCAAAACCGTGCGGAGTGGCATCATGTCACCCCACACGGTTTATTTTTTCATATTCCCTGTACTCATTTTGTCGGCATTTTACTTCAGCATGTATCTTATCTTGTCGTACGTCAAGTGTTTTTCCTTAAAATCTCACATAACAGCGTCGATATAAAAGAGCAAGAAGTGCAGAGGTGTGATATTCCTCTGCACTTCTTGTTTTTGTCGATCAAGCATTATTCAGCCAGATATTTTTCTCGCCAGCTTCTTTCATACTCAATGGCATTTTCGCTTAAATCGGCATAGTCATAAAATGCCTTAAAATGACCATTTTTCTCTGCTACCATAGTCAGAACATTCCACCTGTTGGAACCGTCCAAAGCAACACGCACTTTCGATAAAACTTTATCGACCTGCAGGAAACTGCGAACTAATGCAGCTTTTGTAATTCCGGGAAGTTCGAAGCACGACACATTTTTTTCGTTAGCCGTGCTCACATAATACTTCATCGTATAGCTTGTTCCAATGTAGGCCGCATAAAATGTCACCTTCTCCCACGTTTCTGGCAAAGCTCCTGTAATCTGATCAAATACATTCTGAAACAGCTCCTGATCCATTTTCTTTATTCCTCTCTTTCATTCGGAAATACTCGTACCGATTCTTCCCCGTCAATAGTATATGTAACCATAACGGCTACCGGTCTGTGCGAATCGCCCTCGTAAATCGGTTCAACTTTTACATAAACTTCTTTTCCTGCTGCAACTTCTTTTGCAAGTTCCGTTTCCAGTGCTTTATAGTCCTTTCGATTAATATCTGAATCCTGTGGTATCATATTTTCCATTCCGTTTGAACCATTAAACTGGTCACCAATCAGATGTCCTCGATCATCCGTTTTCTTTTGGTCTCCTTTTCCAATATCTTCAATTGAATCTTTTATCGCTGGGCGCCCTTCATGGTCTTTTACTTGAAGTCGACCTTCTGCCGAAACAATTCGTCCTTCTTCATCAGTTTCGTAACGATAACCATTAATATCGTACTCTGTATTCGGGAGAAGATTGTCATCGATTCGGTACAAGTTTCCATTATCATCGTAATAGTATGCTGTACCATCTTCCACTTCTTTGCACGGATATGTTTTTTCTTCGGACGCATCTTTTGTTTCTCGTGTATCCTGCGCACCTTCACAATTTTCCAGTACATGATGTATGCCTTCTGGCGCTTCAGTCGTTTCCCATGTCATAGGCGCCTCCCTCGGAAGATCCTGTTCAGATTGTTTCCAATCCACTTCTTCGGGCTTATTGGAATGGCCTGGAATTTCCACAACGGGAGAATCCGGTGTCGTTTTCGTTTTAACTTCTGGACCACCTTTGGTTCCTTCCCAGACTTCTTTCATATTATAACACCTTTTCCTTCCAATAATAAGCACACAGCTGTTTCAGCGGCTCTATTTCTGGATATTTTTCGCTTTCCGCCATACAGACATACACTGTAATTTTTTCAAGTTCAGAGGGGCCGAATCCCACAAACACTGTTGACACATTCTCTTTTATCACAGTTTCCAGTTCGTCCAGTGTCTGGCAAGATGCTGTTCCCTGGAGGACATCTTTCAGCATCCCGCTATTTTGGCGAAGAAATCCAGCCACTGCCCAATGATACTGCTTATTTCGGCTGTCCAGATTTTCCAATAGTTTTTTCACTGTTTCTGCCGGAATATTGGAGTTTCTCAGTCGTTTTTCCACCTTTTCTTTCTGCGCTGCAGTCAGCTGCTTTGCAAGAAGAAAATGCAGAATTGCATTATTCTTTGCAGTTCGGTTCTGAATTATATCTTCACATTCTTTTTTCCTCCTGCCGAACGGTTCATATCGAGGCAACTGACACAGTACCGCTTCCTGCCAGTTATTCTGATAAACCACCGCCATACCCGTTGGTAATCGCGACAGTTCCTCCATCTGGGCATCATTCAATGCCATGGCCCCACCAGTTACTTCACGATCTGTTTTTTCTGGCAGGCGGAGAACTATCTTGGTATTAGTATTGCGGATCACCGCTGTATCCAACAGATTCGGTGCCTGATCCACAATTACAAACCCCTCGCCGTATGTGCGCACTTCAGCGATTGCATTGGTTAGCATCTCCACCGATTTTCCGACCAAATTTGAAGATTCTGCACTCTGTTCCATAGAAGTCTTTTTTAGCAGGTTGTGAGCCTCTTCCAGCACTGTAACATGTTTCAGGTGTTCATTCATCCCACTTGCATTTGCCATTCTGTATTCCTGCAGTTTCAGCACCACAATGCCCATGATCAACGATTTTGTTTCTGTTGAACCAACACGGCTCAAGTCAACAATCGCATCGTGTTCAAACAAATCCGCAAGATTCATTTCCTGGCTCACAAAGATCATGCCGTTGATACCATTCGTCAGTGACTTCAATCGTGTAGAAAGCGAACCGATATAGTCGCCTTTAGTATCCGAGGAATAATCTGAGCTGTGAATTACATTCCGCAATTCCCGCAGCACATCCGCAAAGGTCGGAAACAGTCCTGGAACGCTCCGGTTCTCAGACATTTCCAGATCCCACCCGGCAGAAACATAAGCCTGCTCAATTGCATCTTTCAAAACTGCAGGCATTGCCGCATACATTGGCCAGCAAACATTGAAAATTTCAATGATGCGGTCGATGTGTTCCAGCACATGCACCTGCTCCGGAAATGCAAAGGGGTTGATCCGTAAAAGTTTTCCGATCTTTGGATTCGTCCCATAACAGGGCACATAGGGGAACACATTTTTGTACTCACCCTTTGCTGGCTCCACCACCAGAAAGCTTTTGCCCTTTTTCCGTAGCTCTGCCAACAGATGATACACTGCATTAGATTTGCCCGAACCCGTGGAGCCGGTAATAAAGGTGTGCATCGACAAGCTTTCTGCGTTCAGCTCTACAGCCGCACTTGTGCGCTCGCCCAGATGGCAGAGCTTACCGAGATAGATATTATCAATGCCAGTTTCCTTGTCATCATCCGATGTCTTCGGCTGCGATGCACCTTGCTGCAGCACAACCTCCTGTGCAAACGGTGCATGTTCCAAAACGGGCAATCCCTGCACAGAATGCCGTGGCAACCCCATATGAAGGGCCAATTCATTCGTACTGACCAGCGCAGATGGGTCTACTGCAACCTGTCGCTGCTCGTCGTAGCTAAACCCTTGGTACAAAAAGAGCGGGTGAGCAAAATTTTCCAAGTATCCCATCAGCATCTTTACGCTAGGATCATCTGTCCACAGATTGATAGCACTGCATTCAATGCCGCTATCCACACCTGCAACAACAGCCTTGTAAGTATTCGCTGCATTCTGAACTTCTGACGTTGCACCCATAAAATATGCTGCGAAGTTCCACATACCAATGCTTTCGCATTCGTCAATCCGTTTCAGCTGCTTTTCCATGCGTTTCAGTACATTATTCAGTGTCATATTCTGGACATTCAGTATGACACCTTTAGAAGAGCCAAATGTATCTGTCAGCGTGTTCGTATCAACCAAGTTAAAGGATTCTCCAGTTGTAACAGCCCGCGTATCAGTTGTCCCCGTGCTATGGCTTTCCGATGTACCATGTGTTTCACTAGTACCATGCGAATCACTGAATCCATGGCTCAACGTTTTTGAAATAGAATCCGAAACCGAATCTGTATGTGTTGTTCCCTTTGCCACTGCATGGCTGAAACTTGCAAAGCTTCCTACGCTGGCACCCGTGCTGGCACCCACATGGCCACCAAGCCAAGACGGTCCAAACCGAATTCCTGCGTTTACACCGACATTCACGCTGCTGTTCACGCCAACCGTTCCTGTGTTAGTTACAGTGCGGCTTGTTCCATCCGATGTTCCTACTGTGTGCGTTTTGCCTTTAGCCTCAGATTGTGTATCCGTATGTGTATCACTGATGCCTTTGCTTTGGCTCTCTGTATTCGTCACGCTGGCCGTTTTGCCATGAGAATCTGTACGAGAGATATTGGTTGTCTTTCCCGCACTGCTTCCGGTTGAAGTGCTCCGGCCATCTGACACGGTAAAGTTCATCTGCATGGTTGCAAACGGAGAGATTTGTGTACAGATTTTCTCATACTCCCGTCGGCGCACCATCAGTTGTTCATGGTTTGCACTGTCTGCCAAAAAGACTGCTGTATAGGAAGCTCCCTTCATCGCATAAACAAACTTTTCCAAGCCCTGGACAAAGTCTTTGTTTGTCACACTGTCCTCATTGCGCTTGTAATCTGCCACACTGGTCACACTGGAAACACATTTGGCGTTTGCCGCTGCCAGTGCAGCACAGCAGTCCTCGGCAAAGAACTTTTCGATCTTGCTGCCAGGAAAAAAGCCCATCAGGCTCTTTTCCAGCATACTGCGCATGGTTCCGGTAGAGTGTTGCTTTTCGTTGGAACGTGCTCCCAGATAAAAGTTTGTCTGTGCACCATCGCTCTGTAGCATCAACACCAGTGTGCAGGGAAACCCGGAAAGTGCATGGAACATCATGGACAGCTTATCGACCGAGAACTCATCCTCTTGATAAACAAGCTCTGTAATCCGGAAGAACTGCACCTCTTCCAGATTTTCCACCCCGCATTCCTTCGGGTCTAGAATCGGCAGCTGCTCCAGCCGGGTAACATAGCCTTTCATGACTTCATCGTCAATGATGCTCAGGCAATTACCCAGATTTTCCTGCAGCACCTGCAGATTCAGCGTCTGCGGGGTCGGTTCAGCATAAGGCAGAGACTGTGTAGACACACTTTGTACAATGTCCTGTCGTTCCACAATTATTTCACCTCACTGCAATCCATATAATACTTCCATTTATCGGCATTTAAGTTTTTGCTTCTACCACTTATCCACGAAAAAGCCTTCATATCCACGTTTATTCCCACCCAAGTCCGAGCATATGGAATATCCTCCCACTGGGTCGAATAAAACCGAATCACTCCGGTTGGAATGTTCTTGGGTCCTATTTGGCGCTCTATAAAATATCGGATGATTTTGCCATCTGCGCTCCTCTTACCATATGCAATCAGTTCCCACTGTTCACTCATATTAAGAATCCCTTTGATATCCTTCAGACCCACTTTCTGATATGTTTTTTTAGTCTGTTTGGGATATCCTGTCTGCGAATCATTCCAGCGATATATGTGCTGAATATTATTCCAGTCTTCCGAACGAAAAACTTCAGACATACCATCCCCCATTTTTCTTTTTCCAATCTTTATGCTGCAGTCGATCCGGGGTTGCTCAGTAGGAAAGCTACAATCGCCATTAAAAGAACTGCCACCACTATCAGAACAACCCCCAATTGTTTTTTTGAACCCTGGCCCTCCTGTTCTTTTTGCGTTCTCTGTTCCCTTGCAAGATCCTGCTGGTATTCCACAGCATACCGGCTCTTGCTCTTTTCTATTTGCTGCTTCTGCTTTTCTTCGCTCGGATTGCTTTCGACTCCCTTAAACACAGGCTGCAGCGGCGTCGCGCGAGCGGCTTCGGTGGGCGGAGTTGTCGGCGCTGCCGTCCGTTCTGTCCGGGGCTGCGCAGTCTGCCGAGGCTTTTCAGGTGCAGCTGTTCCTGCCAGTCTGGCTCGTTCTGCCCGCAGGCGTTCGATTTTCTCCTTACGTACAACGGAAGCCACCTTTTTCATGTGCTCCATCCGTTTTTCTGAAAAATTTTTCTTCTGATCCAGCTTCAGCTGCGCCCAATAGGTCTCATCCCACGCAGCCGGATCATTCTGCTGCAAATGCAGTTCTTCATGCGCTTCTAGAAAACCGGGCAACTTTTTGCAATACTCGTAGTCTTCCTGATACTTTTCAAATGTTGGATCTGCTTCAAGTGCTTCCGCAAAAATATAATGCAACCCACGGAGATCGTTTCGTTCCACACACTGTTTTACACCAATCAGCATGATTTCAGCACCTCCTGCTTGTCAAAAATCAATGGCTTCATTCACCTGCTTCTGGCATTCTTCAATCCAGTTCAAAACAGAGCGGTTCTTTTCCAGCTCCTCATTACGGCTCTGTTCATCTACAGCCACCTGTTCCAACTCGGCATACTTTTCCTGAATGAGTTTATCCAGTTCATCAAACATTGCCGTGAACTGAGTCTTCATCTCTTCTGCTTGCTCTTTAGCATATGCAATTGCTTCTCCAATTCCATCATCTAGTGTCATGTCCAGTTGCGTTGTTAGACCAGCCTGCAGTTCTGCCACATCAACTCGATACTTTTTTATTACTTCATGATGTTCTTTGTATTCATCCTTCATGACAGTTTTGTACTTGATTCTCGTCTCATATACATTCACATCCTTGTAGTCATACACCGTTTCATATTTCGGAATAATATGATTCCACCAATGATCGTATACTCTTTCCTCGTGCGAGCCGTCTCTAACACGTTTCGTACCAACTTTAACTTGTTCAGTACCATCGGCTTCCCTCACAGCCTTTTGCCCTACTTTTTCATACCATGTACGGTTTTCCACAGTTTCCTCACCATACTCATCAACCGTATCCATCACCGTACTGCTCTGTGTTCTATCTGCAGCTTGCTCCTTCATATTATTCAGCACACCTCTGACCAAATCAGCCGTGCTGAAATCAAGTTCCTTATCTGTCGCACTTTCATCGATTTTCAGCAGTTTTTCCTGATACTGTGCCAGCATATTCTTACCGCTTTCAACAACTTCATGGTCAATAACTGCTTCTAGCTCAGCCGTCATTTCGGCGATATAATCTGTACTCATGGTTGCGAACTGCTGTACCAAACGCTCTGCATCTTTTCGCTCATCCAATGTATCACCGTAGGCACTAAAGACAAGGCCAGCCTTCCGTTCCACCTCCATTTTGAGTTTTTCAGCCTTTTCCTCAATGACCGACATTGGATCAATCGCTGCCACTCTCTCCTTGAAGTTTTGTGCTTCCTGTCCATTTTCGATTTTAGCACGGACGGCTGCAGCACGCTCGGCACAGGCTTTTGCCGTTTCTTCATCGGTGGCGACCTGCGTCTTCGCCTTGACAAGCACCTGACTGCTTTCCAAGACTTGTTCGAAGGATTCCACCAGTTCTTTAATTTTCTTTGTACGGGCGTATTTCTTCACATACGCCGTGATTGCAGCCTCAATCGAATAAATACCACTATGAATCATAACCTGCTCATTGGTATCTTCTCGCTCCTCTGCATTCCTAAGGCGGTCATACAACTGGTTCTGTGCACTGGGCGACAGCGTAGAATATTGTTCCAGATGCATCATCGGATAATCCATAAACTTGTATGCCATCGTAATTGCATCTTTTGCCGCAGAAGGAAGCTTACGTTCATCACTCCGGCTCAACTTGTCAATATCAATTCCATTGAGATATACTTCCAGATTCAGTGCTGTAAATGCAGAACAGGGGAAAATTTGCGGATCATCAATACCGAACTGTGCAAGATACCGCTTTACATCCTGCAAAATATCCTTGACATTTTCTTCTTCCGGGTTGATATCGTCCATTTTGTTCACTACAAAAAGGAACCGATCTCGCACTTGCTTGCCGCCCTTCTGAATCTGCTCCGCCACATAACTCAGCAAGTTGGCATCATCATTGGTTTGCAGCTGTGTGCCGTTGAGAATGTACAGAATCAAGCTGTTGGAACCGCTCTGCAGTGCACGATAAGTCGTGTTCTTATGTTCCTGATTGCGAGAGTTGTTAGTACCCGGAGTATCAATCAGTTCCAGTGCTGTTTCTGACGAATCCAAGAAGGGGATGTTGCCTTCAACCATGATCTTGCGCACATCTTCTTCATCGTTCAGACGATTCATAATATCGTAGGTCAGGTCCTGAATATTTTCCAGCACTTGATTTTCAGCATCGTATACGATTGCATGGAAGCGATCACTGTCGTTGTCCAAGATTTCTGTAATCTTGTCCGTGCAAGCCTGATTTTTAGACGGCATCAACTTCCGGCCAAGTAGCGCATTGATCAGCGTCGATTTTCCGGCACTCATGGTTCCGATAATATTGATAGGGAACACCGCACTATTAATATTCTGAAATGCTTTCTGCAGCTGCGGGTCGCGGAAATCGTCCACCGGGCCGTCCTGCATCTTGGTAAAGATTTCCACAATCTTTGCGTTGATGTCGTCGCTCGAGGTACACTCTTTAAAGCGAAGTACGCCCACTTGAATCGTCCCAACTTTTTCTGCCTTGGTAATTACTTCATGAAAGTCATCCCAGTCCAGTGACATACCATGAAACTCAAACTCAAAGGTACGGGTATTCAACACCTCGATGAGAAGTCTTGGGAATTCTCCAATCCATTCCTGCAGTCGTTTTCCTTTGATATGTTGCAGCACGCTGTCGTTGGTCAGTTCGTTTCCGTTGACCCGGATCTCCGTTTTCATCCGATAAGGATTGTACTTTACATAAACCTGTGCCATGATATTACCTCCTGTAATTCTTTTTCATCTTTTTGATTTTCTCTTCAAATAGGAATCAATCAGTTTTTCCACATAGGCAAAACCACTGGTTTTAAGCAGCTGCTCTTCTTCCGTTTTTGCATCTTTAATGTATACTTTCGGAAACGCCTTTGCATAATATGCTGGCAAATTCATTTTTTCAAATTTGTCTACACTGCAATATAGCTCGCGTTCTTCGGAACGTGACAGATTGCCCGCGGCAAAACGTTTTGCCAAAAATGCCGCCTTGGACGAAACCGGACAAATTGCAGGATGAACAAAACCGTTTTCCTGTAAGAATGCCCATTGTTCTTGCAAAAGAGCTAGCACATTTTCCTCCTCTGCATTTACAGCATCCATCTTATTAATAACAAACAAAATCGGAATCTTACCTGCCAGTTGCTGTACCCTTTTCAGGTGTGTAGCTTCATCGGTCGTACCAAGTTGGGTTGCATTCATAATGTAAATCAACAAATCGTAATTTTGTTCTTGGAGCATTCGCTCCGTGATTTCCTTATGTTCCGGTGCTCCATTGAAGTTCACACCCGGCGAGTCATTCACCTGAAGTCTTTCCTCGCAAAGACTTCCATCAAATTTTGTTGCGACAATAATTTTGTCTGAGGTATTTTCCTCATTGTCATTCATCAGCTCTTCAGTACCTGCTGTGAGTACAAGATCGTGGTCATACTCATAAGAAACACCATCCTCAAAGACCTTGTTAACAATTGTATGAATCTTACTGGTGCAAGCCATATTCTGTGAACGACAAACGTGCTTTCCTGTAAGTGCATTGATAAAGGTAGACTTTCCAGCGCTCATATTAGCCGTGATCATCACTGTGAACGGCTTTTTACTCCTAAACTGCAAATTGCGTTGAAAATTCAGAAGATACTCCTGCTCCTGCGTGGTCTGAAGTATTCCTGCTAACTTGCGAAGGTGGCCCTCTCCCTGTGCTGCAGCTGCAAGCGTTTCCAACAATTTTCCTTCCAGGCTTTGCATTGCAAATTCAGCGCAAAACCGCTTCCGCGCTTCCGTCAGTTTATCACTGTTTCGTTTTCCGCCTACTCTTTCCCGGATATCCAGCGTAATGAATAGGAAATCTATCCAGAGATAAAAGCGATAAAATATTTCAGGATGCGGACTTTCTGGTCCTTTTGGATTCGCAAGAAGTTTCTCATATGCCTTTAGCTGTGCTTTGACCATTTGATTATCCTGCCAACTGCAAAGCCGGACGTATTCCTGCAACGTTTTCAGGTAGAAATCTCGCATTTCCTGCGTGTCGCAGAGAACCGGATTCTGCGGAAGTAACTGACTCATAGATAGGCTCGTTAGGTCAATTTCATCCGTCCTAGATAATGCCTGTTCCTCTCTCATTTTGCTACGTCGAAGATTGCGCTCTTTCTGAAGTTTTCGCGCCTTTTTTCCGTTTTTCTTCAAGTTCGTCCTCCATCATTTTCCTGTGCTAGTTCCTGCATTCTTTGAATTTCAGTTTTCATCTCTTGCACCAGCGTTTCCGGTGCAGTCACCTTGACCTTACTGCCCTGACTGAGCAGCCACATTTTCACGCCTGTTCCAAAGACTTCGGCTTCAATAGAGCAAACACCCTCTTTTTCATCTACGACTTTTGCCATGGGAAACTTGTCCAGCACAGCCTCCACCGATGGGCCATAGTAGTTGAAGCTGATCTTCTGAGGTTCACCGCCGAACATGAACTGAGTGCGGTTCTTATACTCGCCCTCTTTGAAGCGGTCTTTGTAGGGAACAGAGAACTTTTCTCCTGTTTCCTTGATGGAATGTATCCTATCAAGCCGATAAATGGTTGGATAAGGATCGTTCTTTTTGTGGAAAGACTCTCTGGTAGAGTGATCTGTGATAACAGCCATGAGATAGAAATAATACTCTGAGAACATCAATCCCACCGGCTCAACCGTCCGTTTTACGATCTGACGCTCTTTCAGCTTCCGATACCCAATTTCCATCACCGACTGATTTCGGATGGCCTGTGCCACCATCCACAGATTGTCCGGGTCAACGGCTGCATGAGCCGGGTCGTGATAGTTGAACAGCTCATTGCTGATAAACCACTCAATGTCTGCTTTTTCCCTCTGCGATACACAAAGGTTCAAGATGATTTGCAGCTGCTTCTCAACCTGCTCTTTGGTGAAAGCTCGGCTTTCCAGCAGAATCTTGCACAAGGCCAGAACCTCACCTTTGGAAAGTTGCTCAACCTCCTGCGTGACCAGACAGTAGCCGTTTTCCTTTTTGTCGTACTCGATCTTTCGTACAATGCCTTCTTTGGCGTACTGTTCCGAAAGAAAATCCCGGATACTGTCAATGTCTCTCTGAATGGAGCGGACGTTCACATGGTACTGCTCTGCGGCCTGTTGCTTATTGATGCGCTTACCGGAAAGAAAATCCTGATAAAGTTCCAAAACACGGGTCGTTTTTAAGGTGTCTGCTGTCATTGGCTTGTCCTCCTCTTTGGTTCAGCCCCATTATAACAACGAAGATGGACAGGGAGTGTCTACCATATCATTTTCTAGATCTTTTTACTACAAATTTTGTCGAATCGTTTTTCTTCTTGTATCATATCACCCAAATTGAACGGCAGTAATATGATTTTTTCCATTCAAAGTATACGACTTATACAATTATCGGTCAAGCCTTGGAACAATAAAATCGTAAGTAATCACTACGATTTTTACAAGGAGGTCAACCATGGAACGAGAGAAGCCCACATTTGATATCCTAGGCCGTATTGAGCGGGAACGCCTTGCCCGTGGCTGGTCTGAGTATGCCCTCGCAGAAAATTCTGGCTTGACACAATCTACCATTTCTACATGGCGCAGACGGAATCTTCAACCCAATGTAGCTTCTCTTGAGAAAATCTGCTCCGGCCTTGGTATCTCGCTTTCTCAGTTCTTTCAGGAGGAAGACTCTGTTTACTTAACCTCCGACCAGAAGGAACTTCTTGATCTCTGGGCTAAACTCTCTCCTGCTCAAAGAACTGCGGTCTCTCAAATGCTGCGTTCCTTCCTATATATAAAGGAAGAGGTATAAAATTTTTTCCGCTCGTGAGCCGCTTGTGTCAAAAGCGAATTTCCGCGAGCACCCTCTCACGGCACACCCATTTTCAGAATGGGTGTGCTACAGGGGCGCTTGCAAAAATTCACTTTCGACACGCGCGTCTCACTCACGGACTATGTTTTTGTAGCTTCTTATATAAGATAAAATTCAACTATTCCGCAGCAAAATACGGTCAAGCCCATGAAGGACTTGACCGTTTTATCATTTTGAATAATAGGTTTTAGATACAAGATTCCCGGATTTTTGCCAGATCACTGTTCAGCAGCGTTTCATGTTCCAGAAGCTCTTTCTGGACAGCAAGGAGGAAATCCCTGTTGTCATGGAGAATCTTATATGCTCTGCGGTAAAGTTCTTCCAGTTTTGCTGATTTGATGGCCTCATTATAAGAAAGTCTCTGCTCGGACATTCTGTTGTCCCCTGATTCAATTCCTACGAAGCCACCACCTGCAAAGTGACACTGCCAAATATCCATGAGCTTATCTGCTTGCTCTATATCGGCCGATGCCTGAATATCCATAACACCATAGATCAGAGACACACCCGCTCTGCCTGCCAATGTTTTGGTCACTTCATCCAGAAATTCCTCCTCATTTTGTGCATAAGTAGCACAGCCATTTGCCATACCACCGATCACACCTTGGCTTCCGCGAACCGTGACAATTCCAATGCTTCCGGGGTGAAGAACTTCTCCGACCACTGCATGGGCAGCTTCATGTACTGCAATTAGTTGACGCTCTGTGGAGTCAGTTTCCTTATCCGTCTTTTGGAGTTTATATACCACCTGAAGAAGAGCTTCTGTGATATCTTCCTTCTGGATGTGCTCATGACCTTGATAGACACTATTCAGCGCAGCAAGGTTCATTACCGTTTCCAGCGTAGCACAGCTTACCTTGGGCATAGCCTTGACGATATCTGAAATCAGCACATCCTCTGCCAAATCTTTATCCCTGAGATAGTAGCTGACAATGTTCTCTGCATTCTCTCCAATCGGAGGTTGTAGATAGATCACATAATCAAATCTACCCGGTCTCAACAAGGATGGTGGCATATACCTTGTATCGTTAGTAGTAGCAACCACAAAAAGATCTGTGTCCTTTGCATCATCAATACAGGCTTGCAGACAAGCCCATTCCGGCGCATAGGGAGAATTCGATTCTACATAGAGGTTCAAATCTTCTAGGAGCAGTATACTAGGTGCTTCCTCCTTTGCCATAGCAAATACAGTCCTTAATTCATCCAGAAAACTGTTTTCCTGACTGGTTTTACGAAAAACAAAGGGCTTCCGTTCGGACTCTTCCATCAGGATAGATGCCAGCAGACTTTTTCCAAGACCAGGATCAGATTCCATCAGCAGCCCTCTTGGAATAGAAATGCCCTTTCTTTTATAAACCTCCGGTCTTTTTAGAATATCCAGAATCTGACGCAGAATCTCTTTCGTAGATTCGTAGCCGATAACTTTTTCATCAAACTTATCCATTGTATTCTCCCTTCTTATTTGCGCTTTGATTTTTTGTTCTGATTCATTTGACCTTTTGCTGTCAGAGAAATGCTTCCGTATCGAACGATATCATCGCCATACAATGCAGCTTCTCTTGACTGTCTCATTTGGATATTATTTTGAAGCATCTCGTCAAACTCAGATTTCCATTGATTTGTTACCGTTACAAGCATATTCCACTCAGATTTCCATTGAATATGAAACATATTCTGTGTTTGAAACGATACTGCACAAACTGCAAAATGAATATGTACATTAAATCTATCCGCATGAATTCCATAGGCTGTAATATAACCTTTCTTCGCATAGATACTTGCTATTCTTTCTGCTAGAGATACTACATCCTGTGGCAAAATACAATCTGTTGCTGCGAAGGAAACAATGCGGTGTTTTGCAAACTGCGGAATACCTTTATGTCTTCTCCTGACTTCAAAAAGCATCAGATGATAAACTGAACTCGGATCACACAAATATTCATTGGGAATCATCGCTGGCTGACAACCTGCTAAGGTATTTGTTATAGTATTCGCTCTTTGACTATCTTCTGCTGTCTTATCCAATCTAAGAATATATTGCAATAAATGTTTTAAGTCCTCCGAAGTTTCATACTTCTCATTTTTGAGTTCGATATAACACATATCTATGAACCTCCTCTTTTATCCCTTCCAGATCTTTTTCACTCGCATAATATCCAATATTAGATATAATTTCATCAACAAGGTCTGCATCTATTTTGGTAAAATAGATTGCGCTCTTAAATACTTCTGTTGCATTTTTACCAGTTTCATCCATTCTCTGTTGTAGATGAATTTTATCTTCATCTGTCAATCGTATACTAAAGATATTTCCCATTATAAGCACCTTCTTTCTATTCATATATTTCATAAAGATAAATTAATATCACTGAAAATATAGATGAGAATTTATAGAATAAAATATTATTTATGACGGCATCCGCCTCCCCCCTAGCAAGAATAGCCAAATGTATATACGCTACACATTCGGCTGCTCTTGTGCGACTGTTTGTACTACAACTATTCCATTCAGCCGCTTTATCCTAATGTTAGTGTCATTAATAAAGATTAACTTCCACCTTCCTTTTGCTCCTTACATTATTTAGCATTAACATTGGATTACCCGTATGTACATCACTCCATCAAGCACTACTTTCAGGCAATAGAAAACCCACATGGAACATCATCCATGTGGGCTTTTTCATGTTACCACCCAACTGATTTCAGGTGGGATTCTTGTATAATATATTCCTGCACTGCTCTCTTGGGGATCTTCCAGGATCGGCCGATTCTCATGGCCTTTATCTTTCCTGACTTCAATAGCTTATAGGTGGTGTTCATACCACATCCCAGCATATCGGCAACTTCTTCTGGAGTGATGAGAGTGTCATAACAATCAAACATAATGGGAAATCCTCCTTTTGTGAGTTACTATAATGTTGCCGAAGGTCAAATCATACCAGATACAGAAAAAGGGCGACCACTTGCGTGATCGCCCTGAATTTATGTCAAAAAGCTATTATGTGTCTCTTGTTCCTACACTTTCAAAAAAATTTTGCTTGAAAATTCCCATTTTCTTGATATTAGGGAGCATTTAACGCTCAAATTTTTTCAGAAGTGTAGGATTGCGTCCCAAACTTTCTCTTTTTAGTACATATCTTTTGAACTATTCCTCAACGATTTCTTTTCAGAAATTGAATAATTGCATAGTTCAAATAGTAGTTTTCCCCTCTATCCTTGTGATCTTTCGGCATAATTTCATCGATTTCTTTTATTGTTACCGGAATCGACATTCTATCCTTTTCTTGCATCGCACTCAGTATATAGTTTGATATTACTTTCTTTGTAATTGAACTTTTCTTAGCTTCCTCCAAAAGACTATCGTCTATCACCATCGTATCCATTTTGAGGTCTTTTTTATTAATGTATTCAGCCAATTTCATATACATTATTTGCATTGCCTTTTCATCATCTTCTTTTGATGTCATTTGTTGCTTTCTAATATTTTCATTCAGTACAACACAAAAGCAAGACATAAATAATGGAAAGATCCAATTCGACCAACTATCCATTTCTTCTTCATATACTTTTTTCCATTGCTCAAAAAAAGATATCTTTTTTTCTTCTTCGAGACCGACCATTCTACCTTCCAGTTCGTTTCTAACATCATATTCCCAAGTATCCATCGAAAAAGAATCGGGATCTCTTAATAATGTTGACGAATTCTGTAATCCCTGAAAAGTTAGATTTAAAACTTCCGTCCTATTGTATATATTTCCCAATTCAAAACAACGGCTAAAGAGCCTTATAGATGCTGGATCTGCAAACATTACAATGGTTTGTTCATCTGAAAATTTCTGAAAATTCTTCAGCAGATTTGCTAGCATAGTGCAATTCATACTTCGTTCAAGTTCCATTTGAATGTACAGATTATCCGCGGCCGTCAGATGTTCGAGTTTGACTGTTGTCATATATTTCTCTTTCTTTTTATATCGCTGCTCATAGAGACTAGTTAACTCCTTGTGCAAAATCTGCAGATTTTGTATTTGCCGCATGCTCAACACAGTATGGTTTTCTCTGGCTTTCTGAATGTTCTCCAAGATATCCATTTTTTTAGCAGAGCGTTTCAGAATCACCATTAAATCCAAATCGCTACTTTTTAAAATAGTTCTCTGATTTTTGGGAGAGATAGAAATGTCGGTTTTTTCTTCCTGAAAGAAACTTCGATAGCCGGGCAAGAAGGCAGTAAGTTTTGCATCCACATTATTTGTGGTTGTTTTCAATGATTGATTTCGACTACTTAGTTTTTCTCCCAAAATTTCGGTTTTCAGCTTCTCTTTTTCAAATGTAAGCGGTTGAGTATTATCAAACCGGTAAATTTTTCGGTTGATAAGGTCGTCCATGCCTGTAGCAAAGTTACTCAAAATGTCAACCTTTTCTGTGCCGAAAGCCTTTGGATCAAAAAATGCATACTCGCTTGCGGCATACGTAGTCAAGAGGTTTTCCTCGCCGATAATTTTACGAATTATGCAGTACAGTTCAGCCACTGCAGCATCGCAAAGAATCTTCTCTCCCTCTTCTTTGAAACTTTTCTTTCTTTCTTCTTGTTTGGCCTGCTGGTCGCTATTCAGTTTGGCCTGCTGGTCGCTATTCAGTTTGGCCTCCGAGCCACTCTCTGATTTGACTTGTTGGTTGCTTTCCTGCTTGAACTCTGGGTTTATTAAAAATGGGTGATTTTTCCATCGATCCAAAAAAAGTGGTTTTGCCATTCTATAAGCCTGATCCAGGGAACACGCAACAAGATTATCTTGGAGATCTTGTTCCTCTTTAGGAATCTCCATCCGGAAAGTATATTTGATTATCTTTGCCGACTCTGCTAAGCGCTCCGCAAATTCTGCTGCGCTCATATTTGTTGTCTCCAGCATAAAACTTTTTATCGTCCTTTCTTACTACTTTTTGTTTGTTGAATCTTAATCTCTCAAATTCACTATCGCAAGCGCATTCTTTTCTTCATTATATTTCATATTTTTATCAATTACAATACTATTTAAGCAGCTAGATTCAAAAAATATTCCTGATTCATATTGTAATAAGGTTGTTGTACAATATGGTCACCGGAAGCGATCCGGGGACTGAGCCAAGCAAAACAAGGCTCACTCGATGCCTAACACACATAACCGGCAGGAGGTACAACGATGATCTACAATACAGCATAGCCCTTGAGGCACCGGCACCTTGCTACGAAGGAAACGTAGCAGTTGATCCTTGAAAACTAAATATAGAAAAAGGGAGATGTATGGCATGAGTATCTATCAAGCGCCGCAAGTTCCGCAGCCAGCTTTCACATTTGGAGGTGGCAATTATGTAGATTTATCGACAGTAAACATGCTGCAGGCGCAAAACGCTGCTCTGCAGCAGGAAAACGTTGCTCTGAAAAGTGCGAACCAGTCTCTACAGCAGCAAAGGGAGAATCCGCTTTGTAAAGCAGCTAATCGCGCCTACCTGCGAGAATTCACCGCATATAAAACAGAGAGTCTCGTAGAATTTCCCGACGGAAGGTACCACCTTGTTAAGGAAAACCCTCTTGGTGAACTCTACAAGGTTGTCAAGCCCGTGTCAGACTGTACAGAATTCTCTGCTCGATATGCGATCGATCCACGGGACGGCTCTACGAGTATTGAAGTCCGGTACAGACTTCCTAACGGAACTCTTTCAGGCTTCCGTGTTGCCGATGACAAATTTCAGCAGAACGCTTTGATTCAAGGATTTTACAAAAGTGGCGGCACACTCCGCTGTGGAAAAGATGGTCCCCGGTTGTTTTATATGCTCGTTGCGCAGCTTTTGAGTAAGCAGGAGATCTATTTTCAACCTATACCTGGGTGGAATATCAACGCCTCAAGATGGTTTTTCAAAGAGTCGGCAGGATGTGAGGCGCCGCTGGATAGTCCGATTCTTCGTCCTGATGCTCTGACATCCGAAGACCAGATGATGATGGCCGCGGTCATCGGATTATCCTTCTTGAAGACACGTCTTCCTGAAGACATGCAGCCGACTAAGCCGTTTGCTGTGATCTCTGAGAGTTTTTCGATCACAACAGAGATCACTCTCAATTGCAAGCTCGCCGAGCTTAAAAAGCAGCTGAACCATCATCGAGACGACTTGCTCATCCATGTCCGTGGTGGATTTGCGTCCAACCGGTATCAGAAAGCTACGAATTATGATTACCTCTCCGATGAAGCCGAGAAGGGAAGCACGAGTCGTTCGATCTACATTGTTCAGGCAAAAGAATTGACGCCGGAGATTCGTGAGCATTGCATTCCGATCCAGTTAAATCCGGCAGAGGCTTGCTCCGCTACTACCGGTGTAGATTCTGTAACATGGGGTGATTTGATTTCCTTGGTAGAGGGCAATCCAAACGAATTTGATTCCCGCGTGTATCGCGCATATAAGGAGGAACGTGACAGAATGGAAGGATCAAATTTTTGTCAGGAAATTGCCGTTTTACGTGCTGTAAGCGAAATCATTTGCTGGACGTTTTCTCAAAAAGCGTCTTTTTCCGAGGAAAAGGTTCGAGATGCTTATAAAACCGCCTTCGATCACTATCCTTCCCGGTGGGATTCTATGCTAAACACAACCGCATCGGATTGCTTCCGCAATGCCCTTTATGCAGCTGCACGCGAACAGACCATCCGATTCCGGGACATTGGTGATTTAGACGAGACTTATTGCAAAGAAAAGGAGGTACTATATGATGAGTATAAGCTCTATCTCACCCTTGATCTTGTGAAACGTTTGGCTGCAAAGCACATGCCGGAATTTCTTACATCTGACGTTCTGGCTCAGTTGACTGAAGCTGGCATTCTTTCGAGCTCTATCGTAAAGACGCTCACGCTCTCTACCGGGCATTCCAAAAATGTCAGGCTTCGATCAATTAATCGCAGCTTTGTGAATGGATATGGTCGTCGTGACATTACAACTATTTCAACCTAAAGGAGGTTATCTTATGATTTCAAGGCCAGAAATCCAGGCATTCCTTGGCACGTATCAGGAAGGTGCTGAAAAATTCCCGGTCCACCTTCAATTTCACCCCGGAGTTGATCCTTCCAGTATATTCCTCACTGGATCAAGCGGCAGCGGAAAATCCACGGCGGGGCAATGCATGGCAATTCAATTCGCTAAGCAAAGAACCCCCTTGCTCGCATTGGACCTTGGACACACTTTGTCGCCTGATCACATTTGCCCACCGCTGTCCTCTGAATTTGAGGCACTGGCAATCAGGCATGATCTCTACAATGAACCTGTGGCCACCGACATTCTCAATCCTAAACCTTGTGGAAGCAATACAGAGTCCCCCTATGACACGGCCTATGGTCTTTGCCAGATCATTGGACAAAATAATCGTTTTGGCCCTGCTCAAATCGCATCGCTCACAGCCGAGGTCAAAACGATTGTGGAGCGCCGGGAAATTTGTCCCCATATCTTCCCAAGCATTCTTAAGACATTAAAAAGTTCCACTTCTGCAAATGTCCGCATGTTGGGAAATCGACTGGAGCCGCTTCTCCAGCATGATGTGTTTGAACGCCGCCAAAACGGAAGCTCTTCCCTTCCGATTTCGCCTCATATACATATTTTTGATGTGAGCAACTATCCTGATACAATCAGGACTACCTTGGCAGAACTTCTGTTATACGATTGGTTTCGCTCCGCTCGTGCGCTGCAGATTCCCATCGTTATCATGGTCGATGAAGTGCAGAATCTTAGGCTTGGTCGCGGCACGGTTCTGAACCGAATTATCACAGAAGGCCGCAAGTTTTCAATCGGTTCTATGCTAATCTCACAATCTTTGAAGGGCTTTGCTCCAGATGAGCAGTTGGCGTTGAGTCAGACTGGAACCAAGCTTTTCTTCAAACCGCCGCTCACGGAAATTCGAGCCTGTTCCGAGATGCTAGCCGAACCAGTTCGGCGTTCCGGAACGGTCGAGCTTCTTAAAAAGCTGAAGGTCGGTCAGTGCCTTCTGTTATCCGATTTCACGTACATCGGAGACTCGCTCCAACCCTGCTCCGACTGTATTCAGGTAAGCATCAACTTTCCGACATCTATCATTGAATAAACAAGTAGGAGGATTTATCATGAACATCCCAGATGGATTTTTTGAAAACCCTGTTTCTCCCGAGTACGCTGATCTGCTTTCAACTATGGGCGCCCCAATTTTCTTTACAGAGCCTCCGTGTTGCCACTCCGGCGATTGTGGATACATCGATTGTAGTGCTATCACGCTGCGTGACCAGAGCCTATTCTTTAACTGCGGCTATGTCGTTCCTCCTTTAAACGCCCAATATGAGGAAGTACAACCTGATTTGCATTCTTTGGAGTGTTATGATTTTTCAAAAATGCCAGATCTTCCCTGGTACCCTTAATCGCCCTTTAAGAGTCCTATATCTCAAAAAGATATGCTTATTATGAAAAGCCACCTGTGCTTTCCATCATTTTACGAAAGGAGAGAAAAATTATGATTGATAAGCAACAGGATTTTCTTACACTAACCGGTGCGGCACGCCGTGCACGGAGCGAAGGTTATGATATAACATACCACGGTCTCCGCAATCTCGTAGCCGCCGGTTACATAAGTCACGTACCGAACGGATCACGTATCTACGTGTTTTACCCCAATGTTATCCGCTTTCTCCAGAAGGGGCTCACGGCTGAACAGAGCCTGGAGTACCAGCTCTCCCGCACCCGCAACTAATTCGACCATCCGCCCTCGGTATCCTAGATGCCGAGGGCATTTTTTGAAGCAAATTTAGATCAATTGGAGGTTCAAATCTATGTTCTGTGAAAATTGCGGTCATCAAATCTCCGATACCGCCAAATTCTGCTCTGCCTGCGGTCATCCTGTTGGCACAGCACCATCCCCCGGTGTAGGAGCACCGCCTACTGTTCCAGCCAAGCGAGAATCGCCCCGGCTGAAAGCATCGTCTGGTAATGGAAGCATCTCTAGAATGTCCGGGATACGCCGTAAGCCGTGGCTGCTCCGTATGCCAATCCCTGACCCTCACACAGGTATTACAGTTGTAAAAACTGTCGGCACTTATGTCACCCGTGAAGAAGCCGAAGCGGTTCGTGCTGAAATGATGAAACGTCCAGCCACACCTTATCAGGACTCTACCCTGCAGGACTGCTTCCGGATGTTCAAAGAGTCCCGTGAATATAAGGGCCGGTCCGATAAGGCTCGCGAGCTCTATGACATTGCGTGGAAATATCTCCGTCCGCTGTGGCACTTCAAAATTGCCGCCCTCTATGCGCAGGACTTTCAAAACATCTTAGACAAGATGGCCGATAACGGCCTGTCTCAAAGTATGTTGGAAAAAGAGCGTACGCTGATCAGTAAGCTGTATCGCACAGCCATTGGCTGGCGTGTCGTGGATGCCAACCTTGCATCTGTCCTGAAAGTCGAAGGGCGCAAATCTCCGGAACGCGAGATTTTCACGGACGAACAGGTGACGCTGATCCTGAGCCAGAAGAACACGCCCACCGGGCAGATGGTAATTGCTCTTCTGGCCTGCGGAGTGCGTATCTATGAGCTGCTGCACTTCAAACACGAAGATTTTCACCGCACGGAATCCGGTGCTTATCTGATCGGCGGCTGCAAGACCGAAGCCGGACGCAACCGCATCATTCCCATTCTCGACTTTGGCATCCCGGTTTTTGAACATGCGTATGCCACCTCTGTGGAAAACGGTCCGCTCTTTCCCAATGGAAAAGGCGGTTTCTGGAATGAGAAGAACTGGCGTAACCGCAAATTCTATCCTTTCTTGGAGGAAATCGGCATCCAGCCGAATCCTTACGACGAAAATGGTAAGCGCAAACCGGAGTTTGCCGGGAAGCTTGCCACCTATACGCCCTACACCACCCGCCATACCTACGCCAGCCTTTGTGACCGCGCAGGCGTCAACAAGGATATTCTGAAACGCGCTGTCGGGCACACGCCCAAATCCAAAACGCTGGATGAGGTCTATCTCCATCCGAAAGCGACCCAGATGATCGAAGCCTTTGATAAGGCCAATCAGCTGGTCAATGATGAAGTTCTGACCACAACGAAGGCATAAAAACTTCAAAGAGAAAACCTGCCGATCCGTGAGAATTTTTCTCTCATGGATGGCAGCTTTCTTTTTTGTTTGCACAATCTATGTCAGGTCTCATCGCTTCATTCTTATTTATTGCAATTCAACTTTTTAATGCAACGGCAACAGCGTTGAATTGCATATCGCAAATATGCCGTTTTCATGTTGCACTACTTTCTTGCCTTGCGATAAAATTCAGCGGTGGAACTTTCTCCATCAGATCCTCCAC
>ERZ780025.221-NODE-221-length-28288-cov-2.407927_pt1 | contig 28288 bp, 23 predicted proteins | sample MGYA00511862_ERZ780025 | MGnify/ENA primary metagenome ERZ780025 (study PRJEB29588, sample SAMEA2156186) | human gut metagenome | biome: human gut; feature: human-associated habitat; material: faeces | place: Denmark | collected 2008/2010 ...
GTAATTCAATCAATCTTACATTATAAACCTAAGATATTTCTTATTGAAAACTTACCTCGTTTGCTATCTTTGCTCCCAAAAGAATATCTTCAAAAAACTCTTGAAGACTATAAACTTATTTTTCACGAAAGAAGCGTTTCTGACTACGGTAACTCACAGTTATCACGAAAGAGATTACTTATCATTGGAGTACATAGAAAAACGGGTAAGAAATATTTGAATGCTTTTGATGAAGTATTTCAAGTAAAAACTCCAACAACTACTAGAAATCTACTAAAACCACTCACATTCTCTCAGGAAAATAATACTAACCAGATCCCGTTTATGAGTAAAACTCTGGCAATGTATGACTATCGGAAGCTTCCTGAAAAGAAGAATCTTACAGTAGCAAAGATACATAGACTCTGGGTTAGAGATTTTAAAGATGAAAAGAAGTGGCCTATCAAAACTGCAAAGATGAGTACTCTCCCAGGAGTATATCGATTGGAGTATGATAAACCACCATTAACTCTCAGACCTGCAGATAGGCAATTTAGACCAGATGGATACCCATTGGGAATCGAAGACTTCAAGGCAATTATGGGATTCCCTGATAAATTCGAAATTTACCTTCACAAGAATGGTGATACCTTCGAGGGCGATTTTAAGGATTACCATTACTGGCTTAACAAGGCAAGGTATACAATTGCCAAAGGGGCAGTAGGGGAAATAGGTATTTGGTTCAAAAAATGCCTCAAAAAGGCAAATACCAAGAAACCTTGAGTTTCAGCTTTATATATAAAGTCTTATATATAAGTTTCTGGGGTGCCTTGAAATATATAGATATATAATATACTACGTATATATATCTATATATTTATCTGCGTATATATAGCTATTCATATATCATATCGTAAGTAGTATATTTGGATATTATCTCACTTCGTTCGATAAAGGTAATCGCTAAGCGATTACCGAATAGATAGTATCATTAAAGCGTGCGAACTTCCTAAAATTTTTGAACATGAAGAATTTAAAAAGGGCCTTGTTCATTGTACTTCTAGGATTTACTATTTACCTTTGCTTCAGGAATTACAAACTTTCTCGAGAGGTTGATTCCCTGGAACTAGCGGTCAATGAAATCCCAGATACAGTATACACAGAGAAACCCTTCAAACCAGAGAAGAAGTACTCAGAAAAAGTTGAACCAGGTAAAATCTTAGTTCATGATAATAAGCAGCCAACTCTCTTTCCTGATTCCATGCTAAGGCAGCCAGTTATCAGTAACCAAGATTCCCTGGTTCAAATTGTTTTGAAGAAAGATAAGTTGAACTTAAGTCTGTTCAATAAGGAGACTAACACTTATTCAACTAGATTATTCCCAATCGACTTAGATAAGTACAACTACAACTGGTATGAAGGTCAATTAACTCGAAAGAAAGTTGCAAGGTTATCACTTAGTCCATACGTTTATGGCAAATATAGACCTTTCAATAATCTCTTCGATATGGGAGCTGGTCTTTCAATCAAGACTAAGAGATTTAATTACAAATTCGGAGTCAATACCTTTTACTACCCAAAGATAAAATCTGGTATAGGTACTGACATCGAATTTCAAATAACGTATAACTTTTAAGTAATGGCAAAGACTATCTCAGAAACTAGAACTACATTAACTCGGGAGGAGCTATCAAACCTATCCCGAGTTTCTAGTGATGTTTTCTTTTTTAGCCTTTTTTGCTATGTGATACATCCAGTAAGAGGAAAGGTAAGATTTGATTTATACCCATTTCAGAAATCAGTTCTCTACAATTTCATTGCCCAACGATTCAATATCATTCTCAAATTCCGTCAGGCAGGAATTACAGAACTTATTTCTATGTACTGTCTTTGGTTGGCGATGTACCATCCCAACAAAAAGATAAACATTATCTCTATCAAAGACACAACTGCTAAGAAGGTGCTTAAGAAGATTAAGTTCATGTACAAGAATCTTCCATGGTACCTTCAAACTCCCATAATCAATGGTAGAGCTGGAGAATACGGTTCTGCTTCCATGATAGAATTTGATAATGGGTCATTTATTGAATCAATTCCGACATCATCCGAAGCCGGTCGTTCGGAATCCCTTTCTCTTCTGGTAATTGACGAGGCAGCAGTAGTAAGATGGGCTGCTCAAATTTGGGCTGCTGCATTTCCTACTCTTTCCACTGGTGGAGCTGCCATCGTCAATTCCACTCCCTATGGAGTTGGTAATTTCTATCACTCAACTTGGGTAGATGCCATTGCAGGAGGTAATCCTTTTAGCCCAATTCGATTATACTGGCAAATGCACCCAGAACGAGATATCAATTGGTATAACCAAATGTCTTCTGCTTTGGGAGCAAAACGAACTGCACAAGAAATTGATGGTGACTTCTTATCATCTGGTAATACAGTCTTCGACTTAGCCGATATTAAAGCTATCGAACACTGCCTTAGTGATTACCCAGTTATTAAGAAGAGATTTAATGGTAAATACCGACAATTCTGTGAACCCGAATCAGATAAAGAATATTTCATTGGTGCAGACGTTTCAACTGGTAGAGCTTCTGACTACTCTTCATTTACTTGTATGGATAAGCTAGGAGAAGAACAAGTAGTATATAAGGGAAGAATGGCAGTGGGAGCTTATGCTAAGTTACTTGGTGATACTGGGAAGTTGTTTAACTGGGCAATAATAGCTCCAGAATCCAATGACGTTGGTTTATCAGTAACTTCTAAGCTTCAAGACGAAGGCTACCCTAACCTTTACTACTACCAGAAGATGCTAAAGAAAAAAGGTAAAAGTAGACCTGAAATGGATAAATCTCCTGGTTGGTTAACCACCCAAAAGAATCGTTCAGTGATAATAGAGAACTTGGAAGAAGATATTCGATTAGATCATGTAATCATTAAGGATCCATTCTTTGTACAAGAAGCTTATACCTTCATTTATGATGGTTTAGGTAGACCTGTTGCAATGGGTAAACATAGGGCTAACAATTCAGCTGTAGATGTAGACCTTGAAGGAGATGTATATGCCGATGATGATATCTTTGGAAAAGCAATATGTAATCACATAAGGAAAGGAAAAACTAACGTAATCGTACAACCAAGATGAAAAAGTACTTCAATTTTAGTTGGGGTTGGGGACGTAAGAAGGACCCTCCCAAGAATGGTACATCCTCTAATAAAGAGGAGAAGCCTGCCACATCGATTTCGCCTGGTAGGGTTTCAGTTGACGATGATAGCGATAACTTAATTACATCATTACAAGGGTTGACTAAATTAGTTGAACCCTCTTTTCGTGTTGATGTGATACCTTTAATTCGGGATTTATATAAGGTAAATCCTGATATGGGCATTGCATTGCAAGATATGTTTAAGTTAGCTAACACCAGTCATACAGTAACTTTCCCTAATAATACCGATGAAGAGGCTTCAAAGATGAGAGAACATCTTAAGAAAGCCACCAAGGGATGGACCAGATATACTGCTGGTATAGATGGTTTAGTTAATAAAATGATTGTTCAACTTCTTGTAAGTGGGGCAATATCCGTAGAAGGAGTACCAAATGATAAGCTTGAGGGTTTGGCTACTGTATTATTCCTTAAGCCAGAACACATCAAGTTTAAACGTGAATTAAATGGGGTGTATGCTCCTTACCAAAAGAATATAAATTTCTTTGTTAAGCAACAAGATTACATTAAGCTTAACCCAGAAACCTATTTCTATGTTGGTATGTTCAATGATACCGATGAACCTTATGGAGTTCCTCCATTTATGCCTGCATTGGATTCTCTCAAAGGACAAAATGATATGAAGATTAACTTCAAACATATCATGGAGATTTGTGGTATGGTTGGTTTCTTAGAAGCTAAGATGCAGAAATCTCCACAAAGGCCAAATGAGAGTATAAAAGCTTATGAATCCAGATTATACCATGAACTCAATATCCTCAAACGTAATGTTAAAGAGGGTATGAAGGATGGGGTAGTTGCTGGTTACATAGATGACCATGCATTCAAACTAAATTCTACTACTAAGGAGCTCGGTAATATCGAGAAGCCTTGGAATATGAATCAACAATCTGTAGCAAATGGGTTGGGAGTTAATGGCTCTATCATTGGGGTATCATCTACTACTGGTGAAGGTGCAATTGGTATAATGCTGTCTAAGATGATTAGCCAGTTAAAAAATATCCAAATGCTTGTAGCTTATGTATTAGACCGACTTTATTCTCTAGAACTGCGTCTGGCAGGCTTTAATAATAAGGGAATGAAGATTGATTGGGGAACTTCTACAGTTTCTGATGAAGTTAAAATCCAACAAGGTCTTCAGTATAAGATACAGAACCTTGACTTATTGTATAAGGCTGGTATCATTAGTCAAGAGCAATATGCTTGGGCAATGGGTTATGATTCTCCTGATGAGAAAGAACCAAGGGTTTCACTTGAGGACCAATTTGCTAAGGGAGGTAATATAGACCCACAAGAAGGAACTAAGAAGAAACAAAGGCAAGATGATAAAAACCAATCTGCTCGTAGGTCAAGAGATAAGAATAACCCGGCTCCTTCTCGAGGAGACCAAAATACTAAAGCAAGATGAGTAAATTTACAAAGAAAAACAAAGAGCATCTTGATTCTATGGTGATAGGTCAAGGCCATACCATTATGGCTGGGTATATCCCAGAAGCAGTGGGAGCCAAGGCTTTCTCAGAGAATTATTACAAATGGAAAAATCCTACACCGGATTCCATTGCTCAATTTGGGTTTTGGGGAGGGGATATAGATTATAATACTTACTATCCCAACCTAGACAAATCGGAACTAACTCCTAAGGACGAAGAGTTTATCGAACCAATGTTCAGATTACTTTCAGAAACTATTGTATCTAAGAATTGGAACCCGACAGACTTTGGTCAGAATGGAGTACTAAAGGCTTCTATGAAGATGTTGCTTGGTCAAACAGTAAACTGTGACCATGAAACCAACATCGGTAATGCTATTGGTGCTGTATCACAAGTAATGTGGCAGGAATCCTATAAAGACGGTAGCTTTACTATACCCGCTGGTATCAACGGTATTCTGAAAATCGATGGTAAGGCAAACCCAAGAATTGCTAGAGGCATCCTTATGGAACCCCCTTCAATTCATAGTAATTCAGTTACTGTACAATTTAAGTGGGATAAATCCCATCCCCAAATGGAAGATAACGAATTTTATCAGAAACTGGGTACTTATGACTCTAAGGGAGTTATGGTACGTAGAATTGTTACTGAAATTGTTCGTTACCTTGAGACCTCACTAGTTTCACATGGTGCTGATTCATTTGCCCAGAAAATTGGTTCGGATGGTAAAATCATTAACCCAACCTTTGCCAAAAGAACTTGGGCATCTTATGAAGAATACAGAGATGATAAATCGAAGCAATACTTCTTTACTGATTATAAATCAGATTTAACCTCATATCAAGAAAAGAACGATACTCAGGGTTCTTTTAATGATAATGATGCCAATGATAATCATTCAAATAAAAATAACATGAACGAAGAATTACTAAAATTTCTTGAAAGCCTTTTCGGGGATAATATGCTTACCCTGGAAGAAGGTAAAGAGATGAATCAGGAAAATGTAATTGCCTGCATTCAGACTTTGGTATCATCCAGAAACGAATTGCAAACTTCGGTAGATAATCTTACTACAGAGAAAACTTCTCTTACGGAACAGATTACCAACTTGAATGCCGAAGTAGCTAACTTGAAGGAAATGGCAACTGTAGGAAAGAATCACATTGCTTCTCTCCGTGAAAATGCCGTAGAAACCTACAAGAAGTTGATGGGTGATAAGGTAGATGAGACAATCGTTACGATGCTCAATGCCGAGACTACTGGTATTACTACTCTTATTTCCTTGACCAAGGATTACCAAGCTCGCTTGGAAGAGAAGTTCCCTCTCACTTGCTCAAAATGTGGTTCTAAGGACGTCAACCGTGCTTCCTCAATTGCTGAGGATGATACCGAGGGTAAAACTGGAACCCAGGGTACTGATACCCAACGGAATTCAGAATCTCCGAGTACTAAGAATGTAATCGATAACTTGTATCGAAACAAAATCAAATAACTAATATAAATAATCCGCGTTATGGAAAAAACTAAAATCGTAAACGACCCTCAGCAACTTACTCTCTTTGGGGAAAGAACCCCGAGAGCGGTGATTTACAAAAGTGAGTCACACAAATTGCACCAGGCTTTCAATGTTAAAGCTGGAGAGAAAATCGTACAGGGTATGCCAGTGGCTTTGAATGAAGAAGGTTTGATTTACCCTTGCACTGATGTAGCTACTCAAGTTTATTTGGGTGTAGCAGTAACGGATAACGTTAACCCTGCTTATCAACCTCAAAGAAATTTCCCGGTAGAGGTAACAGTAGCTATGGAAGGTTACATGATTTGTAACTGGGTATCAAACGGAGATATCGAAGCTGGCTATGTAACTCCAGATGGAAAATTGCTTAACGATAGATTCGTAAAAGCTAACCAAGCAACTTCAACCCAGTTCATTGCCCTTAATCCAGCAGAAGAGGCAAATGAGGTAATTCAAGTACTCATCAAATAAGAGAAAAGAAGTTATGGAAAATAAAATAGATATTACAAAGTTGAAGGCTCAGGATTTTATGAATGAGCTGCCGGAAATGGTAAGAAGCTTGGAAGCTGTTCGTTCCGGTTCACAGGACAAGAAGCCTGTAGAGGTAACTTTTGGAGAATTGGTTACCGGTAAATGGGGTATTTCAGAAGATGAACTTTTTGAAAAGATGGGCATCAATCCAAAAGTGGACACGATGCAGAACATCTTTACAATGCCTCAACAGAATATTCGTTGGATTGTTCCGGAAATCATTCGTGCTGCTATCACATTGGGTATGCGCCAGGCTCCGTTCTATCCGAACATCATTGCATCTGATCAACCAATCAATGGTTTACAAGCAATCATGCCGATGGTTAACATGTCGGATGCTGCCCCTGCAAAGGTTAATGAGGCAGAAACTATCCCATTGGGTGATGTTAGCTTCGGACAGAAATCAGTTAGCCTCTTCAAAATCGGAAAAGGTTTCAAACTTACTGATGAAGTTCGTAACTATGTTTCGCTCGATGTCTTGGGAATCTACCTCCGTGATTTTGGTGTTCAGTTGGGTTATGCTCTGGATACTCTGGCTATGGACGTTGCTATCAATGGTAACAACCCTGATGGCTCTGAGTCTGCCCCGGTAATCGGTGTATACGAAACAACTAACGGTATCACTTACAAAGACCTTCTGCATATTTGGGTACGTGCTGCTCGTATGGGACGTAACTTCCAAACTATGATTGGTGGTGAAGACCAGGCAATCGAAATGCTGAACTTGCCGGAATTCAAGGATCGTCACTCTGGTACTACAGAAGCTACCCTGAATGTTAAGTCTCCTGTTCCCAAGAATGCTGACTTCTACATTCACCCGGGTACACCCGACCAACAGTTGCTGTTGATTGATACATCTGCTGCCTTGATTAAGCTTACTGCTCGTCAGTTGATGCTTGAATCTGAAAGAATCGTTTCTAACCAGACTCAGGCAATCTATGCAAGCTTGACTACTGGCTTCTCTAAGATGTACCAGGATGCAACTCTGTTGCTGGCTGCTGACAAGAAGTTCTCAGAACTCGGTTTCCCCGAGTTCATGAACGTAGACCCATATTTGATGGTTAACCTAGAATAATAAGGGACGTCCGGTTTCATCTATATAAATTCCCTGAGAGGGTAGGTAACTAAAAAGACCTATCCTCTCTTTAATCATTTTTAAATCTTAGGAAATATGGCTAAAGATAAATATACAGTAACTGTGGGACCAAGAGCTTACAGTTTTCATGACCAATCAACTGGTATTACCGTTTGTAGAGGAGAAGACAAGGAACTCTCTCGTCGTCAATTCCGTGCACCAAAGATTCAGAAGGCAATTGCCTCTGGCCATCTGATTATCATTGCTGATAAATCAGAAATCGAAAAGTATTCAGAGGCCGACATCGAAAAGTTGGATAAGAGACTGAATGCTCAGTTCAAGAAAGGCATGACTCTTGAAAAACTTGCAAAGGGCTATTCCCTGGAAGAACTGAAACTGGTAGCAGGTCTTCATGAAATCGTTGCCGAGAAAGATGATACAGTAGAAACACTTATTCAGGCTTTGCTGGAAGAATTCGAATCCTCTTCTAAAGGGTAATATATGAAAATTACATAAGACAGACTAATATGAATAACAATCTGGACTTTTTGTACGTTACGTCAGGTCTGGAAGTTTCATTCAGAGTCATATCCAAAGTCCCGGCCAAATCCATTTTTGACTGGGACTTTGGCGATGATAAGGGAGAGGTTTTCAATGGTGGAAGACATGTTTCCTATTCTTATGAAACTCCCGGTTTCTATACAGTAACCCTACATGTAACCAACTCTAATGGTTTAGATATCACCGTAGATAAGACTCTGGTAGTTTGTGATTATGGTCATACGGCATTAGCCGATACAATATATAACTTAATCGACCACTATATTCCTTCAGAGATATCAGAGGGAATGACCAGGGAAGATAAATCTATCTACATCACCAAATGGCAATATTATATTGGTCCTCTAGTAAATCACCAAATTCCTGCAGATAAGTATACTGATGAATTATGGTATGAAGCACTAGAAAACCAATTAATAATGGAATTGGCAGCATGGGACTTTCTCAATGTGAAGATACTTAATCTATTAACAAGTACTTCAGAATACCTAAGTCAATTAACTTCTACCAAAGAACAAACTGGTGATGGTACTTCTAAACCCGAACTTGCCCGAGGTGATAGGATAAAACAAATCACTACTGGGCCTACTGAAGTGCAATATTATGATACCTTGGCAGATGCTACAAGTTCCCTATGGAAAACACTTTCTCAAGCAATGCAACCAGGTGGATTAATAGATGAATTAAGGAAGAACCTTTGTATGTTAGCTTCACGATTGGAAATCTACTTACCGTTCTGTGATGAAGTATTTAGAACCGTAGTCCCAAAAGTAGTTAACAGAAGGCAACCTGGAGTATTAGATGGACCCAACCCAAGTGCTCCAGTAAAAGGTGGTAAGAAATCAATCTTAACTAAGTTATGACAAAAGAACCCTGGAGAATGGTAAAGAACCGCTATTGGGATAGAGACAAGAAAATTATCACTGACTTCTTAGATTGGGATGCTGGTAGGCAATCCATAACCTGGGCCAAACATGTTAATCAGCTTCTCAGTCATGCCGAAGACAGTATACCTAAATATTATAACATCCAAATCGAGGCATTATGTTACTACAATGCTTTCAGAAACTGGCCTATCAATAAGGCAACTATTTCAGGAGAATTGGATGATGAAAACTTATCAATACTAATTTCTAAATCTTATATAGAACAAATCGGTTATCTTACACCGGAAGGTTATTGGGATTTTAATTGGGAACAAGATAGGTTTGTAATTAATGGTATAACGTATAAGCCTTCTGGAGATACTCAGACTGCTCAGGCAAAGGATGAGGCTTTAGTTTTCATGGTTATCCTAAAGAGAGACCGAGATACCAAAGTTGAATTTGTAGAATAAAAATAAAGTATATGGCAAAGATGTTAGTACTGAGGTGGACACCAATTACTACAAACAGTGGAATTTGGTTTGATAGTAATCGGGTTATCCTCAATGGTACCTCTGGAGTTCATATTGAAATGAAAGGTAATGGCAATGATGTAACGGCATTTCAATCGATGACCGGAAACAAATTTGTCACCTGCTTTCAAGATTACTTCGGAGATATCTGGGATAAAATAATACCTCATCCTGGTATAGGCCAGGTAATAAAGTTCCGTGTAAATAGGCTTCCTGATTATGCTTGCATACGGGGAGATATTGAGGACGGTGGAGATGTAGACCCCGAAAATCCGGATGTACCAATGAATGCCTTCTGTGGTTCAGAGGGAGAACCATTCAGGGATATCGATTCTGAATTCTTACTGGGTCGTCAACGTGCAGTAATTAATCCTTAAATTTTATAAAATATGTATGTAAGTAAGTATTATACCTGCGAAGAAATAGACCAGCGATTATTACAGGGTTACTATGATGACTTTGTTAAAGCTGGCTTTGGAGGAACTATAAATGAGTTCTGGGCCTTCGTACTTTCTATCAAGAATAAGGTAGATAAGAAAGAAGGATACGACTTATCGAAAAATGATTTTACCGATGAGTTGAAGGCTAAACTTGATGGCATCGAAGAACATGCAAATTACATCACTAAAGTTTCTCAGCTTGAGAATGATTTGAAATATCAAACCGAGGAAGAAGTTAAACAGATGATTAGTGATTTGGTTGATGGTGCTGATGATGCCCTTGATACTCTTAAAGAGTTGGCAGAAGCATTGGGCAATGACCCCAACTTTGCAACTACCATCACTAATAAATTAACCGACCTTCGTACTGCTTTAACCGAAGAGGTTAATCGTGCTAAGGAAGCCGAAGCTGCTCTGGGTGCTGAAGTAGCTGCAGTTCAGGATAACCTAGAATATGGGTTAGACCAAATCAATAAGAAGATTGATACCGTTAAGGCAGACTTAAAAGCTGAAATCGACAGAGTTGAGAAGAAGGTAGATAAGAATGCTGAAGACATCAAAGACCTTGAAGATAAGGTAAATCAAGATAATGGTGAACTTGAGAAAGAACTTAAGGACCTTATCCAAAAGGAAAAAGATGAACGTATTGCTGCCGATAATGAGATTAAGGAAAGTGTAAATGAACTTAAGACTCTACATATCAATGATAAGGCCGCACTCGAGGCAAAGATTGCCGAAGAAACTGCAAATCGTACAAATGCAGATACTGTACTGGATTCTAAGATTAATGAAGAAATCACTAATCGTCAGGCTGATACTTTAGCTCTTCAAGGTAAAATTGACCAAGAGAAGGTAGACCGTCATTCTGAGGACCAAGTTCTTCATAATGAAATCTCTAAAGAGGTAACAGACCGTACCAATGCAGACAATGCTCTTCAAGGTAAGATTGACCAGGAAGCTCAAGCACGTACTGCTGCAGACCAGGTATTACAGAACAATATAGATTCAGAGGCTACTACTCGTGCTGCTCAGGATTTAGTTCTCGAACACAAAATTGAGGATATAAAAGAGCAGGGTGTAGAAGACAAAGAACAATTGCTTAATGCTATTGCTGCCGAGGCTGCTGCTAGAGAAAAAGGTGATAAAGACCTTGATGCTAAGAAGGTAGATAAACGTGAAGGTTATTCTTTGACTAAGAACGACTTTACCGATATACTCAAAGCTAAATTGGATGGCATAGAAGAAAAGGCAAACTATATTACCCATCTCTCTCAGCTTATCAATGATGCCGGTTTCCAAACTGAAGAGGAAGTAAATGCTGCTATCCAAAAGATTATTGGTTCAGCACCTGAAGTACTTGATACTCTTAAGGAAATTGCTGATGCCCTTGGAAATGACCCCAACTTTGCAACTACCATCACTAAGAAGTTGGCTGCAATTACAGAACAGGTTAACCAAGAAATCGAAGACCGTATTGCAGGAGACGAGGCAAACAGTGCTGAAGTAGCTGCTGAAGTTCAAGCTCGTAAGGATGCAGATACTGCCCTTGAAACTAAACTGAAAGAATACGTAGACAATAAGTCTGCTACTGGAGATGCTGCACTCGGGGTTGTAAGGGATAACCTTAACAAGGAAATCCAAGACCGTAAAGATGCCGATGCCACAATTCAGGCTAACTTGGATAAGGAGATTGCCGAAAGAAAGACTGCTGATGAAGCATATACTCAAAGTCTGGCTAACGTTAACCAGCGTATCTCAGACTTGGCTTTGAGTATGCAAGAGTCTATCAATACTTTGCGTAATGAGCTTACTGAGCAGGTAAATGCCAATACTACGGCAATCGCTACTAATCAACATAATATCGAAAGAAATTCAGAGGCAATCACAAACTTAACTAAGACTGTAGGGGATAACTACAAGGAAGTTAAGGATATGATTAACGAAGAAATCGTTGACCGTACGAATGCCGACAGTGCTTTGAGTTCTCGTATCGATACTCTCAATATTGACCTTAATACTGAGAGTGTAGAAAGAAAAGCTGCAGACCAAGTTCTTCAGGTAAATTTGGATAAAGAAGTAGCAGACCGTACTGCAGCCGATAAATCTCTGAGTACTGAGTTCACAGCTAAATTAGATAATGCTAAGCAGGCTTTGGAATCTGAGGTAGCTAGCCTTAATACTAAGCTTGAACAAGAAAAGGAAAACCGTATTGCTGGTGATAATGCTTTGGGAGTTCGTATTGATTCTCTAGAGGCAGGTAATACCGATGCTATGAATGAATTAAAAGCAAAGGTAAATGCTAATACTACTGCTATTAATGCAGAGAAAGACCGAGCAATTGCCAAAGAGACTTCACTTGAGGCAAAGATTGATACCAACCTTCAGAACCATAAAGATGATATGGCGGGTATCAACCAAAATATACTTACCGAAAAGAATGACCGCTTAGCTGGTGATACTGAGTTGCAGAATAATATCGATAAGGAAGCTACAGAAAGAGCTAACCAAGATACCCTTATCAATAATGCTTTGGCTCAAGAGAAGGCAGACAGAATTGCTGCTGACCAGGCAATGGATGGAAAGAAGGTAGATAAGGTAGACGGTAAAGTACTTTCTTCAAATGACTTCACTGACTTGCTATATGCCAAGTTGGATGGCATCGAAGAACATGCAAACTACATCACTAAGGTATCTGAGTTATTAAACGATTCAGATTTCCAGAGTGCTGAACAAGTAGAGGCAGCTATCCAAAAGATTATTGGCTCTGCTCCAGAGGTACTTGATACTTTGGCTGAGATTGCTAAGGCTCTCGGTGATGATCCCAACTTTGCAGCAACTATGACTGCTAAGCTTACTGAGTTGGAGAATAAGCTTGAAGCTGAAAAGAATCTGCGTGAACAAGGAGATAATACTCTGCAACAGACTTTCACTAACTTAAGTAATACTCTTACTACTACGGTAAATGAGTTGAGAACTTTCGTAACTGAAACTCGTACGGAGCTGTTAACTTCCTTGAATGCTACCAATGCTCTGGTAACTCAGAATGCTGCCAATATTCAACGTAATCTGGAATTGATTCAGGGTATTCAGGATAACATTAATGGTAACTATACTGCCATTACCGATTTGCTGAATAATGAAATCGCTGCTCGTAAGGCTGAGGATATTCGATTAGAAGCAAAGATTGACCAGAATACTTCTGACTTAAATACAGAGAGAGAGGAAAGAAAGGCCGCAGATAAAGTTCTCCAGGATAACATCGATGCAGAAGAAGCTGCCCGTATTGCTGCCGATACAGCTTTGGGTAAACGTATCGATAAAGAAATTCAGGACAGAACCGATGCTGATACTGTCTTAGATAATAAATTCACTAACATTACCGATGACCATGAAGAAAGACTGGTAGCTGAAGAGGGTACTTCTGATGCTTTGCCTGATACCATGGTTACTGATGTTAGTACTGTAACCCGAACAGGTACTCAGCTTTCTTTCAAAGTAAAGACTTCAACCAAGGATAAGGCAAATAACCAATATGGTGAAGAAGTAGAAGCTACCAAGAACTTACTCCCGGTAACTCAAACTCTTGCTGGAGTTATGTCTGCTGCAGACAAGGTTAAGTTAGATGGGTTAGACCCAAATTCTTTAACTGATATCTCTGCAGCTTCTGATGCTAATAAGGTAACAGTAACGGTAACTAAGGATAACGGTTTGAATGCTGATACTACCGAAACTTTCGATTTGCCTCAGGTATCGGCTACTAAGGCTGGTACGATGACTGCTAAGGATAAGGTTGAGTTAGATAGAATCTCTACGGCTAACTTTGCTCTTGGTGCAGTAACTCCCAATGAAACTACTGTTGGCATAGCTGCTACTAAGACCGTAGTTGAAGATGGTACAGTAGAACAGAATCCTATTACATTGCCTGCCTCTACTGCAGAGAAAGCTGGTGTACAAACTGCAGCAGATAAGAAGCTGTTTGATTCTATACCAGATAATATTATTATCTTATCTGGTGATAAACCAGTTGAGGTAGGTCAACAAAGCAGTCATGTTACTTTAACTCATAATTTCTCTTCTAAAAAAGAAGAGGGTATTTATACTCATGAGCCTGAAGATTATAAGACTACTTATATCCCAGCAGCTACTACAGAGAAAGCTGGTGTAATGATCGCCCAAGATAAAGTTAATCTGGATGAGACATTACCCAATGCTATTGCTCAAGAGGTTCAGGACCGTAAAGATGCTATCGAAGCTTTGGACGGTAAATCAGAAGCCGCTCTTGCTCAAGAAGTAGCTGATAGAAAAGCTGCAGATACTGCTTTAGATACCAAGTTTACTAAAGCTGTAAACGATGAAGCAACTGCTCGTACTTCTGCTGATACTGCATTGGGTGCAAGGATTGATAAAGAGATTGCTGATAGAACTGCGGCAGACACTGCCCTTGATAATAAACTGCAGAATAACATTAACACTCTAGAAGCTAAGCATGATGCCTTTGTAGCAACTAAGGGTAAGGCTGATGGCTTTGCTCCATTGGATGGGAATGGGTTAGTACCTGCTAACCATTTGCCTTCATATGTAGATGATGTACTTGAAGTATATGCTACCTATGATGTAAGCCCCACTGGAGGTCTTACTAATGTTCAATTGTATACGGATGCAGGTCACCAAACTCCCGTAGTTGGAGAATCTGGTAAGATTTATATAAATGTTGCCGATGGTGAACCTCCATACCAATTCCGTTGGTCAGGTACTAAATTCGTAGACAGTAATACTTCGTCTCTTATCATTGGGGAAATCGCAGGTACTGCTTTCGAAGGTAGTAGAGGTAAGCATCTTGAGGATGTGGTATCTAGCATGCCTAAAAATTTAATTAGTAAGGTTTCAATAGCTAACAAAAATAAGCGTAATATTATTATCTTATGTAACTATTCTGCTACGGATGGTCAAGGGCATTACATTGATAAACCCGATGGGATGGTAATCCCTCTAACTCCAGCCACTACTCAAGAAGCTGGTCTGATGGATGCAGATAGTGTAATAAAGCTTAATCAAACCTTACCAGATGCTATTGAAGCTGAACAAGAGGCCCGTATTGCAAAAGATAATGCTCATGATAAGCTGATTAATAGTTTACCGAATGAAATAATGACGGTAATTAACTCTATTAATCCAGCTGCGGGTTATCTCATTCTAAAATATTTTAGATGGGTAAAGAATACTGAAGAAGGTTCATATGCTAGAGGTACTGATGTAGATGTTAATATCCCTGCAGCAACCAAAACTGCTGCTGGTGTAATGACGGCATCCGATAAAACTAACTTGGATAATACGGTACAGGGGTTGGCAAATGAGATTACCAATAGAACTAATGCTATCAATGCTCTTCGTACAGAATTGAAAACTTACGTTGACGATTTGATTGCCGATACTGGTTCAGATGTAACTGCCTTAGAAACTAAGGTAAATAGCCACATTGCCAATAAATCTAATCCTCATACAGTTACTAAGGCTCAAGTTGGTTTGGGTAATGTTAACAATACATCGGATGCAGATAAACCAATATCTACTGCTCAGGCTGCTGCTATTGCCGATGCTAAGGCTGCAGGTACTGCTGCTCAAACTTCTATCAATAGCCATGCAGGTAGAAAGGATAATCCTCATACAGTAACTAGAGCTCAATTGGGATTGGCAACTACTGACCAGGTAGTATTTGCTAAGACTACTGCTCCTTCCGGTTTCTGGAAAGAGTCTTCAGATATTCGACTCAAAGATAACATTAAAGATTTGAATCATACTCTAGACCAGATTTGCCAGATACCTACTAAGTCATTTACTATGCTTGGTAAGGAGGATGAGGGAACTATTGCTCAGAACCTCGAAGGCTTAGGATTTGGTAAATATGTGGAAGAAGTTCCAGTAGAGAAATCTACGGTACCCAATCCAGAGGAATTCGAAACCCTGGAAATCAACGGAGAAGAATACGTACTCGTAAAACAAGTTAAATATCACAAGATGTCAACCTTGGCAATCGAGGGTGTTAAACTTCTCTATGATGAAATCAAGGCTTTGAAGGCAGAGATTCAGGAACTTAAAAACAAATAGATCTTATGGGAGAGATAGCAACCTGGAGTGCTGTCAAAAGTAAAGTAGGCCTTGGTAAGGATGGCAATGACTGTCCTACCAAGGCTGAATTGTTAGCACTCTCCCCTACAGGAACAGGGGAAAATTATGTGGGGTTGGAACTATCCAATGCCGGTTCCTATGGAAATAACGAAACAGTAAAGTTAGAGGATATTCATAAGGTAACTTATAAATATACTTTTACTACTAAATACAGTAGTGTAAGCTTTGATGCTTTGGGTAATCCAAGCTCTTCTAATCTGGGGTTTAATTTTATTTCTACAAAACAGAAATATTGGGATGGAGTAGCTAATGGGGCTGAAATTACGGTAAATAATTATGTTATTAGTAATAAACCTGCATGGGTAGCTAATCATCCTCAAACACCTCCTTGGACTGCTTCAGAGAATTTGGAATTAACCCCTCGGTCTGATTCCAATACTCTTGTTACACAGGGTGAATCGGGTAAAACTTTTAAATTAACCTTTATTCAAGCAGCAGCCTCTCAATCTTGGAGTTATGGTTGGAGTGTAACACCTACCTCTATGTCTTTTGGGGCTACTGGAGGTACCAAAACCTTTTCAGTTACTTCTTACAAGCAAGAATTAAGAAATGGGCATAATTATGGTAACCAAATAGCTTTAACTTATACTAGAGCCAACTCTGGTAGCGTATCTGGAAGCGGTACTTCTGTAACTATGGGTAATAATACTTCTACCAGTACACGAAGTGGTACGGTAACCTTAACCCAAGCTGAGACCAATAAGAAGGCAACTATCAGTTGTTCTCAATCAGCAGGTTATAGAACCTATAGTGAAATCACTGCCAGTGGAGGAAGCGTATCCGATATACCTGCCGGTGGAGGAAGTAGAAGTTCATTCTCAAGTATGCCAACTTATTCTCAGACTTGGGGATGGAATGGTTCTACAACTGGAGGAGGCACAATTACAAGCGGTGCTAGCATTAGTTATGGTACTGCAGTTAGTGCAGGTTCTTTGGGAACTACGGTTAAATCTAGAACCCGAGTAGGAGCCCTTACTGGTACCTTATCACTAAATGGTAAAACCAAATCTGTAAGTGTACCAGTATACCAGGCAGCGAATTCAATTACCAGTACTACTGATGGTACACCAGTAATAAGCTTATCGGCAAATTCATATTCTATCTCTGATTCAGGAGGTAGTGTTAATATTTATGCCAGTGTAAGTATACCTATTACCAACCCTTGGAGTTCAGGGTCAATAAGTGCAGGTTCTTCGAAGAGTGCTACACCTACGGTTAGTGCAAGTGGTACTGGATTTAGTTTGAATTCAGCTAAGACGGTACTTACTGCTACAAAGAACACAGGTACTTCAAGTAGAAGTTGTACAGTAACTGCATCCTATAGTGGGGCAACTACTAAGACCATTAAAGTTACACAGAGTGCTGCTTCAGTATCTTATAAGTATTACTTGGCATTTACTTCCCCTACTGGTTCTAGAACTACTTCTAGAACTGGATTATCGGCTTTGGGAGGTAATAACTTTACAGTTGATGTAGCTTATTCTTTTAAGACTAAGGTAATAAACGGTTCTGAAATAAGTACAAGATACCCATTAGCTTTAACTGTAACCTCAAAACCAAGTTGGGTTACAAATGTAGCAATCACAACGTTATCAAGTGATAATGGAAACTATGGGTTAACCTTAACCTTAACAGAGAATACCGTAGAATCAACAAGGTCAGGTACCATTAAATTAAGGCAAGCAGAGAATGATGATAATGGTTGGGAGCTTACAGTCAATATAACTCAGAATGCTGCTACTATAACCTATGATTATGTATTTAGTATATCATAGGCTATATACAACACCAGTATTTATTATATGAGAGACCCTAAAAACTTAATTATTAAGTTCCTAAAACCAATAAAATTATGGGAGTAGAAGTAAAAGGTGCCGGTGAAGGCGTAGTGATTTCCGATAGAGGTAGTGATTGTTGTAATAATCATTCTGGTTGGGGCTGCCTTAAAAGATACAACTACACCGGCTCAGTAATTTTTAATTTGCTGGGATGACTAAAAAGGAGTGCATCTATTTTAGGTGTACTCCTTTTTTCGTTTTAACACATTAACTAAGGGATTATGGAACAACAAGAACAACTCACCGAATTTAAGATACAACTAGCATTACCTGCTCCAAATATAGAGGTTGCTCAAGAAGTAGCAAACAAAGCTCAGGTACTCATTAATCAATTTGGATACTATCAATTTCTAAAACTGGTAGACTTCATGCAGAAGAATCCAGGTGCAGTATCATTCGGTTTAAACTTAATAAATAGAAAATGATTATGGAAGAATTGATTTTTCAGAAAGTACAAAAGGGTGATATGATTTTCACCTTAGAGAAAGATCGTCGGTCTGGTTATCCAATCTTTGACCAAGCAAGAGTTTTAAAAGTTGGCGAAAGTAAACCAATGGCCTCAAATGGTAAAGAAGGTTTTGTTAACAGTATCGAATTAGTGATACAAGATTCAATATCTCAAATTACCATTTATTTACCAACTAATGTAAATGAAGGTATTTATAATGGTACCTATTATACGACCAATCTCGATAATATCATTAATGAGGTATCAATGCAGAAACAGAATGCTTTAAATATTTTAAATAACAAAGCCAAATTTGAGGCAGTTGTTTCTGAATGTGATAATATTCTTGGTTTAATTAATAATCGTTCAGAATCACCTCGTAATCCTGCTCCAGATTTCGAAGAATTTAAGTTATCCATGAATGAGAGGTTAACTAACCAAGAAACCCTTTTATTAAGGATTGCTCAAGAATTGGGATTAGATAAACCTAAACAATAATAAGAATTATGCCAAGTAAGTCGGTTAATATTACCCTATCGACTCCAATTGGTCCTCTAGAAATATACGTAGATAAACGAGAACAAGCTCGTGCAGAAAGGTTGATTGTTAAGACTCCAAGTATCTTAACTAAGGGTTATGCGAAAGGTACAGAAAAGTTTGGTAATCAACTTCTTCGTATAGTAAGACGAAGTTTGAATACTGGTGTACCTCCAAGGGGTTCCGGAGTATCTTGGCCACCACATGCTCCTGGTACCATAAAGAAATATGGAGACCATACCATGCTAAATCTTACTGGACAATATGCCAGGTCAGTTACTTTAGTAAAGGGTAAGAAAAGAACTTTCGTTGGTTTACCAATTGGAATCAAGAAGATTACTTATACTGGTAAGACTTCAAGAAAAACTTTGAATCAGATAGCTATCATGTTAGAGTATGGTAGTAGAGATGGTAATTTACCACCTCGTCCTCTCTGGGCTCCTGCATTTAAGGCTGCTGGTGGAAAAGCTGCCTTACAAAAGGAAATACGTAATGAAGTTAGAAAAGAAATAAGGAGGATTATATAATGGCAGTAGATTTTGAAATATCTTCACTATCAGGAACTGGTACTGCTACCATTCGTGTAAAACCGAAAGCAGTAAATACAGAACAGACCTTAAAAGAGCAGGTCCTCAAGGTAGTAGTTCAGGGTGTAGAAAGGGAAGTAACTCTGATACAACAAAAGGCTGCTCCTAAAGTAGAGACCTGGAGAACTTATTTTAGTATCACTCCGGAAACTACTTCCCATACTTTCGATGGTACTAAAAAGGGTGAGACTCTAGAAATAAGGGTATATAGTTACCAACAGAAGTTTATAAATAATGAGCCTCAAGATGAATACCGTGCTGTAGATTGGAAATTAGAAAGCTCATCCGATTGGTTAGAGGTAACCCAAGAAATTGGGGAAGCTAATGCTGCAGGTAAGCTTATTATCAAAACTAAATCTACTAATCAAGATCACAACCCAAGTAACTATGACCCATTAGAAAGAACTACTACGGTTAAGATTATCTCACAGCAAGAACCTAACACCGAGATAGTTTTAAATATAACTCAATCTCCAGGTACTAGAACTACTAAGTATGGCTTTGAACCAACTCCGAATATACCATTCCCAAACCTTGGTCAAAATACTAGTACTGCTCGGATTAGTAATGTAAAGGGTTATCAGTATTACCTTATCAACGGTACTCAAGTTGCTAAATTTGTAAAACAATTTAAGATAACCGATATAAGTAAGACAATAGATGGTCAATTCTCTGGAGGTATTGGTTCAGAACCAATACCCTTTAAAGTATGGCTTACCGATTATCCTTCAAATATTGCTACTCAATGGGTTAGTGAATTAAATTGTGTTGGTCATTTACAAACCATAATGAGTGGTTTTGGAGGTATTCAGGTAACTTATAATGGGTATATTAATGACAATGGCAATCAAAGTGTTCAGTTAAATATTAGATTAGGACTTTAATGGTAAACTCAGAAGAAATAGTAGAAAGAACTTTTTATATCTCTCTACTTAGTACAATGTTGGAAATGGGTCTTACCTTAAACCCAGAAGACTTCTTACCTTTGTCTCAAGAAAACGAAAAAAGATTTCAAGAGGCAATCAAAGGTATGAAGAAGTTCATACCTCTTTTTGGTATAGGGAATAACCAAGTAAAAGGCCCAAAGACTCTCCCAAGAATAACCATAGAACTACAGGGTTATTATGCTGGAGATATTGGTGTGAATAAATACATCATTGGTGATAAACTTGAGGATGGTAATTACCAAGCTTCAGAGTTTCCTTATGAAACAAAAGATATTACTATAGATGTACATCTAGTTTCTCAAACACAAGCAGATATGAGGTTGCTACATACAATCTTATATACTGGCTTACCTGCTAGAGGATACGTGAGACCATACTTCAATGACTTAGAGGAATGGGAAAAGGGCAGGCTTGCTCCCACCGGAAACCTATTCATTGAGATTGGTAATTATTATGACCATCCAGATGTAGAACATGGTATACTTGAGAAGGTATACACTTATGTATGTAAAGACGGTATTCTTCCAGAAAAAGCTTTGGGAGAAGGTACTCTTACACCTATCAAGGATATATCAGTTCTTATTGGATTGTTAGAACAAAACGAAAATGAAATGTTAGAGTTAAAAGTACCTAAGGTATAGGTACAATACTCTAGGGTATAAATTAAACAAGTAATTAACTTTAATCACAATAGAATTATGCCAACTTCACCTCACATTGACTTTAAGTTTAAGAACAACAATGTTCTTCAAACTACTCCCATGTTAGGAGTTTCTTGTGTATTGGCTAGAACTACTAAGGGCCCATACGATGACCCCTCAGAAACCATTTCTACTTTCTCTCAGTTCCAAAGAATCTATGGTTCTGAAATTGTACCAGATGGTTCTGTATCAAATATCGAAAAGGCTTTGCAGGGTGGTTCTAAGCTTCGTGTTATTCGAGTACTTGGCAAGGGAGCTACTCAAGGTACAGTAACTGCTTCTTCGGCTGCGGCAAGAAAAGCTAAAGATTCAGAAGATGGGATTTCAGTTGCTTCTGCTGTACCCGACTCGGCTAAACCCTCTGCTCTGATTACTTTCAAATCAGGTAGTACTACCTATAGTTTTGGATTAGTAACTAAGGGATATGGAGACCCAATTGGTAGTGCTAATACTTTCCAGGTTGGTTTTTATAAGCAAGCTAATACCTTGTATTATAAAATATATTCAGCTAATGGGCAAGTACTTGAACAGGGACCAGTAATAACCTACAAAACTGCCGATGATAACAATAATACTTCGGTAGATTACCTTGCTCTTAGTGCATTTGCTAAGAACTCGGAATATATTAAGCCGGTAATTACTGCAGGTTCCTCTTTTGAAAACCTAATTAAGTGGCTTACCGATGATATCGACGGTACTAAGAATGCTATCACTATTACCGTGGGAGATGCTGCACCTTCCGAAACAGAGAAACTGTTTAATGGTACTATCGGTAGTGCAGGTTCCACCCCAACTGCCGAAGAATGGATTGCTTCACTGGACTTGGTAAAAGACTACACAGACTTCTACCAATTGTTTATTTCACATATCTCTCAACACTTGGAACAAGATTCAGAGGTACTCAAAGTATACAAGGCTGCTGCCGATATGGCAAAGGAATTGATGGAATGGGTACTGTATATCGAAGTTCCCAAACATTTAACCCATTATACTCAAGGTACTCAGGCAAGAGATTACAAAGCTCAGGTAACTTGGGTACAGACTTGCCTTGGTACTGTAGGTAACTCTAAGTACATTGCCTACTTTGGTGGTGGACTTAAGTACTACAACGAAAACGGTAATCTTCAGGATTCCGATGTAGTGGGTACTATTGTTGGTTTGGGAGATGCATCTGCTACTCAATATGGTCCTTGGAAATCCTTTGCTGGTATGAACCGAGGGGTTATTGGAGATGCAGTTGGTCCAGTATGCCCCAACTATGGTTCTCCTTCTCGATATAACGAACTGAACACTCTTGCTCAGAATTATATCAATGAGATGGTAATCAAAGATACTCCAGATGCAGGTAAGCAAACCATGCTATGGCATTGCTTCTCTTCTCAAGTGAAACAGGATTCTGAAAGATTCCTTTCAATCGTAAGACTGAACCTTTACCTGAAGAAGTTCCTTCGCCCGGTACTCAACAAATATATCGAAGAACCAAACGTTTGGAGTACTTGGAAGAGAATCTGGTTGGAGGTTAAACCTACACTGGATTCATTGGTAGATGAAGATGCCATGACCGAGTATACCTGGATGGGTGACCAAGATGCAACTTCTTGGGATGACCTTTCGGTTAATAACGAAGCAGATGCTCGTCAGGGTAAGTACCGTGCTATCCTTAAGTATAAGGATGTAGTTCCTATGCAAGAGGTAACTATGGAGATTGTAATCGATGCAGCTTCTAAGGCAGTATCAATCGTAGAAACAAGTAATAACTTATAAACTCATAACACAATGGGAGCAAAAGTAAAAAACCCACGGAAGAAATTCTTGTGGAGCATCATGTTCCCCAAACACCCTATCAATACCTATCTATTCCAAAGTTGTACTTTGCCAGATATTGAAATTGACCAGGTTGCTCATGGGGACGTCAATAGAGACGTTAAAACTGCAGGTAGGGTTACTATAGGTAATCTTATTGTAGAGAAACTTATGACTACTGCAGGTTCAGACACATGGCTTCATGATTGGCTTTATGCTTGCCAAGACCACATAGTTGGTGGAGGTTTGGTACCAAGCCAATATTGGGAAACGGCTATTGTAAATGAACTTGCCGAAGATGGAGTCTCGGTTCTTAATACCCACGTCTTCGAAGAGGTATGGCCATGTAAGATTACCGGCTTAGACTTGGACAGAATGGCTTCAGAGAATACCATTGAGTCCATAGAGTTCTCAGTTGGTACTGCAGATAAATACTAATTCCTTAGTCTATTTTCACTAAGATTCGGTGGAGGGGTGGGATTCCTGTGATAGGAGCTCACCCCTTTCTTGTTGTTATACGGAGTACTATGAACATTTGTAAACATTAAATATATCAAATTATGGAATTTAGAACATTTAGATTTACCGGACCTTCTGGTTTCGAATATGAAATCAGAGAACAGAATGGTGCTGATGAAGATATCCTCAGTAACCTTTCAGACATGAAGACTTTGATGAACCTTACCAAGTTCATTGCAGCAATTGTAATTAGAACTACTGCTACCCCTAATGGGAAATTAACCGTAGATGATGCCCTTAACTTACCAGTCAATGACCGTTATGCTATTATCTTCAATTCTCGTATCTTCTCTTTGGGAGAGGAAGTAGAATTCGAATATGATTGGGGCAAAGAGAATGGTGGTAAGATTACTTATGGCCAAGACCTCCATGAGTTCCTTTTCGATTACGGTACTACTCCAACTGTAGAGGATTTAAATCAGAAGCCAGATGCTATCCCTTATTATCCAGAGGGAGTTAGATTGGTAGACCATGAATACACTCTTTCATCTGGCAAGAGAATTAAATTCGATTGTATGACAGGTAAGGGAGAACAAGAGTTCATGAAGTTGCCTTTGGATAAACAAACTAAGAATGCTCCTCTTCTTTGCCGTAATCTTCACTTAGAGGTTGATGGTAGTTGGGAGAAGGTAGAAAACTTTACTCCGTTTACTGCAAAGGATATGGCTGAGATGAGAAAGCATATCTTATCTATGGACCCTATTTTCAAAGGTGAATCCCATATCACTAATCCAACCACCGGAGAAGAAAGAACTTATCCTATAGTTTGGGCACCGAATTTTTTCTACCTGACGGAAGAGTAATGTTAGAGAGTGATTTTGTTTATATCACCAGAGCCGAGATAGCCTTAGACTATTTCGGCTTTTTACGTCTTCCGTACCGAATAAGGAAAATATTCAAGGAAATGGCCGAGCAATATTATAAACAATTAAAGAAAAGAAAGTAAATTATGAATACCAGTAGGAGTATAGTAGAGGTCGGTGTTGCCATGGTTTTAAAAGACCGATTCTCTCAAGAGGCTGGCAAGATATCTGGGTCATTCAGAACAATGATGAATGATATGAATACCTGGAATAGAGGTATACAGATGTCAGCTTCCAATACAATGGACTTCGGAATGCAGCTCGTAGGGGGAATGGCAAGGGCCTATAAATACTCTGCGGGTGTTCAGAATGAAGTTTGGACTGCTTCGAAAATTGCTGGTGCTACCATTGCAGAACAAAGAGAAATGTTACAATTGGCAAAAGATGTCAATGAGATAACTCCTCTTACTGCTTCGGATGTTGCATCAGGACAAAGATACCTGGCTATGGCGGGTAATAAATTCGATGCTATTAAAGAAATGATTGGGCCAGCATCCAAGCTGGCTTCAATCTTTACAATGCCAGTGGGACAGAAAGGTGGTGTAGCTGACTTGATGACTAATATCATGTCAATGTACCAAATCCCAATGGGAGAAGCCGCTAGAGTAACCGATGATTTATATACTGCAGTTACTAATGCAAATATATCTTTAACAGACTTAGCCCAGTCCATATCTTATGCAGGAGCAGATATGGCAACTGCTGGAGTAGACCTTCGGCAAACGGCTGCTGCCATTGGTGTATTGGGTGATATGGGTATACAAGGTTCTATGGCAGGTACCTCACTGGCTAATATGATTCGTTACTTACAACTATCCCTTGTTAATCAAAAAAAGAAAGGCTATAACGCTTTAGCAGACCTGGGCTTAAGTCCCGATGAATTCTTCGATGCTCAGGGTAACCTTATAGACCTTTACACTATCTATCAGAAGTTTGCTAAGGCCGCAGTAGATTTACCTTCACGAATCGAAACACCAACCTTCTTCAATATATTCGGAGTTCGAGGTAATCGTGGTATGCTTCCAGTACTTCGAGATATTGCTTCTGGTAGAGATAAGATGGGTAAGATACTTGCTACCTATGACCAAAACATGGGAGCAGTAAACCGACTTAATGAAGAACGTCTTAAAACCGATGCAGGTGTAATTGACCAATTCGAATCAAGTATAGAGAACTTAACAGTTACCGCAGGTGCAGCTTTGGGTAGAATCTTTACTCCTGTTTTAAATGTTGGTAATAAAATTGTTAAGGTAATCAATGATATCTCAGAAACTTGGGTTGGAGGTTTTGGTCTTAGGATAGGAGCTACTGCAGTAGTAGTGGGTACTATAGTTGCAGGGTTTAATACTGTAAGAGGTATTATTAGGTCTGTTGGGTATTTACAGACTATTGCTACTGCTTCTACTGAAGGTATGTCTGCTGCAGCAATAAAAACTAATACTCAGTTTGCCATTATGGAAGCACACATGGTAAGGATGGTTAACCTTATGAGAACCATGGTTCAACTCCAAATGATGTCAAGCGGTATTGGTATGAATTCTGATGGTAGATTTTATAACACTAAAACCGGAAGATATGTTAAGACACCAAATCCTGGAGTACCATTAGCAACTACTATGGCGGGTAATTTAGCTGGCGGGGCTTTAGCTGGAGCAGGTGCCCAAGTTGGTAGTCAAGTGGCTAGGCAAGGTGCTATAAAAGGTTTAACCTCTATAGGTGGTAGACTTATGGGATTACTCGGTGGACCCTGGGGATTAGCAATTACTGTAGGTCTTCCTTTATTAATTGAGGGTATTAGTTACCTTAGTAATTCAGTAGATAGGAATACTGAAGCTCAGAATAAAGAGAAAGAAGACCCAACTACCATTAGAGCCCAGAATGAAGAGAGATTTATTAATGCTGTTAGGTTAGCTATTAAAGAAGGTATGAGAGATTCTCGTATCAATATCTCAGTAGATGGTCAAGCAGTTGGAGATTATGCTCCAGGTTCTCAACAAGATTTTACTGGAGCTGCATTTGTAATGGGAATATAAAACTAAAACACTATGGCTAGAGTATTAAATAAAGCAGCAGGTAAAATTGTTGAAAAGTACAATGACCTTACAAGAGATACGGCAGGTGTTCTTACTGGTCCCCTAAATAAATTATGGAGAGCTCGGATATTACTCAATCGAACTATCTCTACTCTTCCAAAGGATGATTCTCAAAAGGGTAAACTATATAACCCAAATGGGGTAATCGGAGAAGCTCGAATATCGTCTAAGAACCCTATTCTAAATAAACAACTCCAGGCTAAATGGAGAATGGAATTACAATTCCCAAGGTTAGAAGAAGGTGAAGGAGTAGACCCAGCAAAGGGGAATAAGAATACTACTAATTACAGAAATTTCGAGGCTAAAGCAGGTGTTATATATCAGAATGAAGTAAGGATATATAACATGACTGTTAACCCCACTCAATACATTACCTTACAGAATAGACCTCCAGAAATAGATTTTAGAGGAGAAACCACATGGGCCACCATTAAATCAATGGGTCGCAATGTACCAATGTATCACTTTACTGGAGCTGAAGACATTATTCAATTCAATGTGTCTTGGTACTGTAATGACCCAGAAAATCCAGAAGAGGTAATCAATAAATGTAGGTTATTAGAGGCATGGTCTAAATCTAATGGTTACCAGGCTGCTCCTCCGATTGTTAAGATTGAGTGGGGGGATTCTGGTATATTCGATAACCACAATTATATCCTTACCTCAGCAACTTATACTCTGAAGAACTTTCAGAACGGTTATCGAATAAGGATACCCGGAAAGCCAGCTACTTTTGGTAATGGTAGGTTATTGCCTGCAGCAGCAACTCAAGAATTGATTTTCAAGAGAGTAAGTGCATATAACTTATCCTATGGAGATTTTATAAATTCCGATTCACTTAAAAAGACAGGAGGTATTAAATATGATTGATGTTAACCAATACCTAAAGGGAGCTAGCCCATATAATAATGCCTATGCTCTGAAATACAACGAGGGGGATTATTCCTTAGAGGCTAAACCTCCAATAGTACCAGAATCCCCTAACGATATTCAACATACTGTTAAAGATGGGGAAACTCTGCAAAACATTGCTTTCAGGTATTATGGTGATTCTGGTAAGTGGTACATCATAGCTGAAGCTAATAAGATACTGAATCCTTTTAAGGAATTAGAAATGGGAACCCTAATAAGAATACCGACTTATGGCAGCTAAACAGAAACCTATATTGTATAAGGGAATGGGCCAACCTTATTTGGCCCTTTTCAATTTTGGAGGTATGCCTATAATGAATCCAATTACAGGTATACCCCTTGGAGCGTATATAAGTACCTGGAGTTATAGATATGATGAAGAAAAAGAAAACTTGGCTACCATTACTTTCGATACGGGTAATCCTGATACTGTAGATATTGCCGAGATTCAAGAGAACCAAAACATTTGTCTTCAATGGGGATATATATACCCTGATGGCCAATTTATATCTGGGCCCATAAAAATAATTAAGGTAAGGGAATTCGAAGCAGTATTTGATTCTACAGGTACTCATGTAACTATTAAGTGCATTGATTCTTCGGGAGATTTAAGATATCAACCTGCTTATGTCCATTCGGATATGGAAGGCTATAAATTATCTACCTATTTAGACAATGGCTGTGGGAATGCTACTGGTGTAATCATAG
>ERZ780025.275-NODE-275-length-24467-cov-4.390013_pt1 | contig 24467 bp, 38 predicted proteins | sample MGYA00511862_ERZ780025 | MGnify/ENA primary metagenome ERZ780025 (study PRJEB29588, sample SAMEA2156186) | human gut metagenome | biome: human gut; feature: human-associated habitat; material: faeces | place: Denmark | collected 2008/2010 ...
TTTCTTAATCTCATTAACTATCTCATCATTGCCAACCACATGATTGATTACTTCTAATGCAAAATCAAACCATTTCAGTCTCAATAATCTTTCAATGAAACGCCCTAAATATGAATTTGAAATATCATGCAACTGAACAATTCCAGTATTAATCAACTCTTTTGCATAATCATGTGCCTTTTTTAAGTCGTAAAAACTTGTTACTTTGGCAGGATCGAATGAATATCCGCCATCAAAAGGATGAATCATATCACATAAGTAATGTTTACTCTTAGTCATTTTATTGAGCTTATCCAATATTTCAAATGCTTTTTCTTTGTAACCAGGATTGCCTAATGTTCCATTGTAAAATATCTTGTCCTCTAAATTGAAATAATCGTAATGTTCTACAATATTCTCAAGCAATTCATCAGTAGTCTTAATTTCTTTTTCTACTCGAAACTCTGATACATAATATTTACGATATGCATCCTGTTCACTTTGTAATGGCTCTATGTAAAATACTCTATTATATTCAGGAATACCGTCAAACAACATTCTGACTGCAAAATCATCTGTACAATTGGTACGAATTTTATTGTTATACAAATTCACATGACCAGATTCAAGCGCCGAAATACACTCCTCGTATTTTTTTATGTCTTCTTTGTATTTTTTATTCTGTTCTGCCGTAGTTCTCTTCATGCCGTTTTCAGGGACTGGCTTATTTGGTTCTGACATTATAATATACTTACAACTTGACGCAAAATCTCTTACATTCCTTTTTTCTAAGGGGAAATAATAGTATCCCATTGTTTGTCTCCTTTCTTGCCGTTCTAATTTCCAAATGAAAGAACGATTTCGTTTACTTGTATATACGTTTTGTCGGAAATCCGGCAAAATCGGAATGGGCTGACCGGCTATGACACCAGCCAACCCTAAAAATCATTTATTTTTGCGCTTACCGACAATAAAACCAGCTGCAAAACATCCGAAGAGGACTAAGATAAAAACTCCAATATTTAGAACGATCATGCCGTAATTCCTCACTCAATGATCTTGAATGACACGTCTGTGCGTCTATTCATTGCTCTGTGCTCTTCTGTATCATTATCGACAACCGGATTGCTAGAACCATTTCCAACAACTACAATTCTGTCAACAGAAATGCCGTTCATGATGAAATAATTCTTGACCGCTTCCGCTCTCTGAAGAGACAGCTTTTTATTGTACTCGTCTAACGGATCGGAGTTTGGATTCGGGTCGGTATTACCGGCGATCTCAATAATTGCACCGTCAAGAACCTTTGCGATGTTAATGAACTTATCCAGTTCTTCGGACGCACTCGCAGAATCAGAAAACTTCGCGGTATTCTTTTCAAAAGTTACAGATGCGGAACCGCTCAGAAGCGCCTGAGTATCCTCAATCGTCTGCTTATTCTCCTCTGTTACTTTCACAGTTTCTGTGTTAGATACTTCTGTTGTATTGAAGTTGTCCGCAATCGCATCGATATATGTATCGTCGAAAATTGCATCTACAAGGCTTGCATTCACACTTTCTCCAATAGAAGTCCATACGTTGCACATATCCGAATAAATCGTTTTTGCTGTACCATTCAGCAGATCAGAATTATCCTTCCATGTTGTCAGTTTTGCTGTTTTTGTGCTTGCAATAATATCTTCGTCAGATGCAGTGTTGAACATCGGCATTACTTCTCTTACGGCATCAAACTCGGTATCATACATAGAAGAAGCCTCTAATGCACCCTGAATAAACTTTTCCACAACATCTGGATGTGCTTCTGCAAATTCCTTGTCAAACAAAATGCCGTCCATTACAAGATTCGTAGAACTTGCCGTACTAAATAAAACATGTGCATCAGTCATATTCTGAGCCTGAGTCAGATAAGGTTCCCATGTAGCGGCCACATCTACCTGTCCAGCGAAGAACGCTTTTGCTGTATCATCAGCAGTGGAGAATAAAACCAGATTGTCAATAATCTCAGATTTCTGCTCGTCAGACAGATCAGAATTGTTCACAAACCAAACAACTAGAGTCTGCGCTTCTGAAAATTCTGGAACACCAATCTTTGCGCCAACAAGATCGTTTACGGACTGAATAGAGGATTTTGCAATAATACCGTCGCCACCGTTGGAATAGTTTGTGATAAATGGCATAACCACTTCTTTTCCGGCATCAGTAAATTTCTGGGACAGGAATGCTGTTCTATTGATCGTATAACCTGCAGCATTCAGATCGCCTTTAATAAGAGCGTTGCTAGACTGTGTTGCGTCGTTGATGATATTGATGTTTACTTTGATGCCAAGCTTATCGTAGATAGATCCGGGCTGCGTAGTTAATCCCTGGTTGCCATCGATAATGGACTTCCAGCCCGTCCATTCATCCAAAGACAGATTGATTGTTGTGTCTCCGTCGGTCTTTTTCGTAGAATTTTCACTGGATGGCGTTCCGGAATCAGAGGATGTGTCCTTATTAGCTGCTGCGACGTTTTCCTTCACATCGCTAGAAGCGGCAGTCTTGGTCTTAATAAAACCAGTTTTCAATCCGGCAAAAACACCTCCGCCAATTAAAGCCACGATTAAAAATACGATTAGAATTTTCGAAGCCTTCGTAAGTCTAAATCTTTTACTCATTTCCTTTTTTCTCCTTATTTATTGTATTTTTTCTTTAAACTTTCTAAGTAGGCGTTGCTGCTATTTTTCTTGGCTTCAACCTCTGCTTTTGAAAGTTTTGTAGACATTTTGTTGTTGTGTACCACCTTAGAACCTTCTACAATCGCGTCAAGGTCCTTGTTTTTATCACGAACTGTATCCAACAGCTTATCTGTAGCCGTAACACTTTTCAGCTCGTCCATATCGTCGTAGACTTCCTGCAACTGTTTTTTCACCTTCATGTTTTCAACTACTTCTTTGCTCTCGCGTTTCAGCTTTCTGAGATTCTTCTCGCACATTTCCTGCGCTTCTTTTGCTGTATTGGCGGCATCTTCGTAAGCTTTAATCAGTTCCTTGTAACGTTCAATATCGGAAATAATTTCCTCATGTTCATCCGCCTTTAACTGAGCCAGATCCATCTTATTAGCCTTTACAAGTGATTCGCATTCCGATTCGACCTTTTCCAGCTTTGCTTTCAGATTTTTCATATCTCTCTGCGCATTACTCAGTTTCCCGGCAGCAATTCGATAAGCGTTATCCGCTTTATTATATCTGTCCTGCGCTTGATCGATTTTTTCACTGTAAATGGCTGCAGCTCCCTCTGGAGTCGATGCCATATCCTTAATAAACACCCTTGTAATCCCGGAAAATAACGTTCTTGCTTCCGGAAACATGATGAAGATTAAAATAATGAGAAATACGACTGCGGCAAAAATTAACTTTCCAAGTTCCACTTATTCCGCTCCTCCTTCAACAAATTTAATTAGTCCAGAAATTCTTCCGATCTCCGCATTGATAATAGTTTCAGAATCTTTCATTTCTGCTCTCTTATCCGAAACTTCTTTTTCTAGGCGTGCGATTTCCTTTTTATGATCCTCGATTTCAGAATCTCTATTGGAAATTTCGTCATTTCCATCGATCAGAATTTTTTCAAGAACACTTTTCAATGTCTCAACTCTTTTTTCTCCATCCAGATTCACATCTGTAACTGTAAGCCCGAAAACTCCCAGTGTAGCCAAAACTGATGTTCTTTTTGTTTCAGTAACCATCTCTTTTGGAAGGGAATTGATTAAGTCTTCAACTTTAAAAATCGACTTAGACTTATCAAGAAGTTCGTTTTGAGTGTAAACATCCTCAATAAGCGAATCGGTATTTACCGAATCAAGCTCTACCGGGATGGTTTCATCCTCAACATCGTAATTGCATTCTTCGTCCAATTTTTCTTCTGGAACTCGTTCAACAAAAAAATCTTTAAATCCCATCTCTGTCCTCCTAGACATTAAAATTTTATAATCAGATCACACATTTTTTTAGCTTCTTCCGCACTATGCGTAACCATAATTATCGTATTACTCGTTTTTTGGTGCTGATCCATAATAAGATCCTGCATCCTACATCTCGTATCCACGTCTAACGCAGATAGCGGCTCATCCATAAGCAAAATTTCTGGACTCATAAACAACGTTCTGGCAAGCGCAAGTCTTTGTCGCATTCCACCAGACAACTGCTTCGGATACTTATACTCGTTTCCGCTCAAACCTACGACATCCATCATCATTTTTGCTTTGCCAACATCCTCGGTCGTTACTTTTCCTTTTACTCTCTTAGCGATAAGGATATTGTCCAGACATTTCAGCCAATCAAACGACGTGTAATTTTGATGCATCATGTAAACGTTGTTTTTACTTGCTTTAGTAACATATTCTCCGTTTACTAATACGTCTCCACTTAAAGGTTTTGCTAATCCTGCGATTGTTCTTAAAAGAGTGGTTTTCCCACATCCAGACTCCCCTAGAATTCCGTAGATTTTATTATCAAACCTGTAATTAAAATTTTGCAGCAATGGTTTGTCTCTGCTGTATCCGGTATATAAACTCTTTAGTTCAATCATCAATATATCTCCATTTAAAAATATTCCTAACTAACCATTTTGCAGAAAAATGAAAGATAATGCTGATAATCACAATTACAATAATTGCCATAAACACTAAATCTGTTCTTCCTCTCGACGAAGACTGCTGTATTGTATAACCGATTCCATATTTGGCGTTGATACTTTCTGCAACCGATATGTATGTAAATCCAATACCGTACATCATGATAAAACTATTCATAACGCCTGGAAGAATCGCCGGAATCTGTATTCTCCAAATTGTTTGAATCTTACTCATTCCAATCGTTAGCCCAGTATCAATCAAATCCGGATTGATTTCTTCTAAGCAGAGTACAACAGACGGCATCATATATACAAAAGTTGCAATAAATAGGAATACAACCTTCATAATTTCTCCAATTCCGAACCACATAATTAAAAGCGGATAGAACGCTGTGACCGGAATATACCTCATAATGCCAATAATGGGATTTAAAATGTCTTTTGCGATTTTTGAATTGTAGACTAGAAGTGCCGTTGGAAATGCGATTCCTCCAGAAACGAATGTGGCGATCGTAATTCTTAGAAATGAGTATCTTATTGCTTTTACCAGTTGTCCAGTCTTAATCATTGAAATTAGATCGACAAACACAGTTTTCGGCGCTGGAACGAACAAAGGATTTACATGTTTCGCTGCAATGCTCCAAATCACCAGAATAGAAACCAGCAATACAACTCTTTTTATAAAAGTTTTCGTTTCTCATCCTCCTGTGATTCAAACTCGAGTTCATGGCGCTTTCCCCACTCGTCCAGTTCCCTGTTGCATCCCCACTTTGTAAAACATCCAGAGGTTACAGTTTTCCAGACGCCAGATACTAAGAGAACTTGTCCGTAATAGAATCCACCGGGCTTATACTGTTTAATTCTCGCTCTCATTAGCTTTCTCCTCTTTAGGCGCTATAGAACACATTTTTTCACACGCTTCAATCACATCGTTTGAACTCAATCTTCTGCGCACGCCGTTTTTCTTCCATTCGAAATAAGTTTCACCATCATCGAAACCTACAACCATGCCAGATCTTTTGTTCGGGATTTCACTCGCAATTTCTTCGCACATTTTCATGATGGCTTCCGGCGTGTACGTATTATGTAATTCGTCTGGATGTACTGCAAATAAATGTTTTCGCAAGATTCTTAAAAAGTCATTTACCTCACTCAATCATCTTCATCTCCTTTCTCTATGTCGTTTGGAAAAGTCAAGCAGAACATACCTGCTAAAAGCGAAAGCGGACACAAAAGAAAGATCTTCACAGCATCGTTAAATATCATCGAAATGGTCAACGTTTCGTTTTTGAACGCAAAAACAACGTTTAAAATTGGTTTCAGAAACGTAGCATATGCACCAACAAAAACGATCAGTACAATCGCCGCAACATTCAATAAGAACCATGTGAACACGCCAATATATTCTTTTGCAACCGCTTTAAACTCTTCCACTTTATCCCTCATTTACTTATTCTCCTAACGCAATCTTTCTGTATTCTTCCGGCGTCAGAACACCACGCAGAAAATCAATTCTGTCGCCAAGATGCTCGTCCAGCAAATAGAAATATGCTTTCGCCGTATATTCTTTAATCTTCTCGATTCCTTCCGCCGGTGTAATTTCCGATTCGTCCACAGAGGTAATTGCAACGCTGGTATGGAAATGCGCATCATAATATTGCTCAAGCAAATAAAGCAACTGCTCTTTTGAAAGGTTTTCTAAATTCTTTCTTCTATCTTCCGTCACTGTATAACCTCCACTTTTGTACTCTATTTTGAATTATTGTCGTGCAGTTTTTCTTCTGTGGCAATTCGTTCCCATTTATCGAACCAGTACATTAACGCTGGAAATATGAATGCAATCGTTAAGCATAATGCCATAATTATTGCACCGTCCCAATCCAATCCTCCGTTGGATTTATTTTCGTGAATCACAACAGGATCGAATAGATTTCCAGCAAGCATCCGTCCTTTATTGTTTGAATCAAACACATAATCCAATACAAAATTTAATACTATGTACAATGCTAGAAACAATACGAACAACACCATATCTACACCTCCTCAACCCATCCCGGATAAATCATATTTTTAATCGGCTCTGCACGGCTAATATTGATGGCAGCAACGTGATCCGCATTGTCCTGATAGCCGCATTCAATACACTTAAAATATGCTTGTCCATATTTTCCTTTGGGACGATTCTTAGAATCTTTCTCTCCGCAAAAAGGACAGGTTTGTGAAGTGTAGCGTCGATTTACTTTCATTACGGTGATTCCCACTTCATTTGCTTTCTGAATAATTTTTTGCTGTAGACTAAAGTAATCCCAGTCGCCCAAATTCTTCTCATCTTTTTCCTGTCTTGTAATCCCTGTAAGATCTTCCATTTTAATTACGCCGACTCTATACTTGATGGCATCATCCACAATAAACCTTGACCAATTTTCGTTATCCGTATCGTTTCTATTCCGTGTTTTATGCGTATCTCCATTACAATCACTGTCGTACTTGCATTTTCTTCCGTGTCCATTTCTGGAGTTGAACTTCATATCTCTCTGCCTATCTGACCTTCGCTTCCTATCAGCGCAGGCTTGCTTGTAATGCTTGCTATTTCCATATTTCAGCTTTTGACGAATATCATCGCTAATAGTCGCATAAGCCGGAACTGCCCATCCAAGATCAATTCCCATGATTCTGTCCGGATCTAATGTTTTTAAAATCGCATCATCCTTATCATATGAATAAGTAAGCTGAAAATAATATTCCATTCGCCGTTTTCTTTTGTTCCATTCAGACTTCATTGATGAGTCTCCGATTTTGTAACCAGAGTTCTTATCCATCAATTTTTCCATCACTTCTTCTAAATCGCCACGTTTTCTCGTTCTAAAACGAAATTTAAGTCTATTAGAATTGATGTCGATCGGTATTATTTCTGTCACCCATTTTCCAGATTCATCCATGTACTTCTTCGTGCCATGAATGTTACCTTTGGCGTTTTTATTCAATAACGGAAACTCCAAAGAATAATATCCTTTTTCCTTATTAACACATTCTATGTTGGGACCAATCGCCCTAATGTAAATAGGATGTTTTTTAGTAAAAGACATGGGCGGATTTCCATCGCCTTTTTTTATTTTCTTTTCCCAACTATTTTCTCCGCAAAAATAATTTTTATAAACTCTCTCACTTATCATACATGTGGCACCGGAATACTGATATTTACAATGTTCTCTCGCAACAGAATATAAAACATTTCTTATCTTATCTGTTTTGTATTCCGATTCCAGCCAGTTTTTATCTTTTCCTAAAGAATAATAAGCGTTGCAAATGCGAACATTTTGATTGCTCGCTTTGATAGTTTCATCTTGTAAAACTTTAAAAATTTCATCAAGCACTTTCCAATCCATTGTTGGATAATCAATACAATCCAATTTAATTGATTTTGTTTTCGTTGATCTATTATTTGACATTTTCGTTCTCGTTTCTTTTTCTATTTTTTGCAGCAATAACCATTTCCACTCACGCGTGCAAGTTGCATTGCAGTTCTAATGAATCAGGGTATGAGTCAGGCGCTTTCAATTCACTCACGCGTGCAAGTTGCATTAGCAAAAATACACAAAAAATGCTTCTCGTATGCGTGCGAATTGCTCACCCTACTGACCCGGTGAGATGGGTTTTACAAAAGCAAACCCCATAATACGGGTTTTACAAATGTAAATCCTTCGACGAGTGTTGCGCCCACCAAATTTAATTGGCTTTACGGCGTACTTCTCGACTAGGCGGAGCGTGCGAATCTCTCAGGAAAACTATGTATACTTCCGGTTCGCACCTGCGGTTAGTTCCCGCTAAAGGCCGCTCTAATATGTAATATGGATAAACCGGCTTGAACAAGCCTAAAAGATTTGATAAAATGAATCTTGAATGTAGTCTATCCTATATTCTATTCTCACGAGGACAGGTTGGTCGGTCGCCAAACTTTTCAACCTGTCCCGTTTTTAGCATACTATATATAGTGGTTCACGCTATCAGCATGTACTATATATAGTGTTTTCAACCTAATGAAATTGTGTTTTCGTTGGGTCAGTCCACAAACCGTTTCAATCCGCTCCAAAAACAGGGAATCGCGCTTCTCTTGAACCGATACTTCCTCACTCTCTCGTTGATTTTGTTTTTGATTTCAAGATCGTCGATCTTTCCGGTTCTGATGTATTTATCCATAACCGCATATTTAAAGCCAAGAGCATCTTCGTCTGTATTGCCACATAACCCGTCTGCCGGAACTTTTTCAACAAGATCATCCGGCAATCCAAGGGCGTGTCCAATTGCCTTAACCTCTTCTACAGTCAGATCTGCCAGTGGAGAGAAATCTCCAACCGCATCTCCCCATCGTGTTTCCCACGACAGAAGCGTTTCTGACAGGTTGCAGGTATTGGCAACTCGTCCGTTGACCGACTGTGAAACCGCATACAGTGTAGCCATTCGGATACGCGCCGGAAGGTTTGTCTTAGTCTGAGCAGACAGTGGATTACTCAAAACGCCCTGAACGTTGCATTCTACTGCGTTGACCGCTGCTCCGATCGGAACCACAACACGCTCAATTCCAAGAAAATCACAGAGCTTGTAGCTATCCGCAATATCATGCTGTTCGCCCTGCGGCATCAAAACGCCCAGAACTCTTTCTTTTCCGAGTGCTGCCACACAAAGAGCTGCAACGACGCTAGAATCTTTGCCTCCGGATACTCCAACAACAGCTTTGCAATCGTTGCCGTTTTCCTGGAACCAATCTGCAATCCAAGTAACGATTTTATCTTTTGTTTCAATCGCGTTAAAACTGTTCATCTTTAATCTCCTTTCTCACTCTCATGTTGATATCGCTAGTTTTACACCTATCCATCATCCTTTGTCGCACCTCCACAACTCTACTTCGCAGTTTGAAAACACATACTCGATGATTTTGTAAACCTCGTCCCAATCAGCTCCGCCTCTGGAGCATCCGATTTTATATGGCATTGCGATTTTACCTTTGGCGAAGGAATACTGTGCGATCCATGCTACCGCTCCAAAACATTCTAACAAAGCATTTATATCTGCATACCGCTTTCCATCATAACCATACTTATTTTGCGCGAATAAATTGCAGATCAATTGCTTTTCCTGCGGGATGGCTCTGAATGGATATCCAACAAGGCTAGGATCTACCGGAACGACCTGAACTTTTCCAAGCATTTTCGGTGAAGCCGCTTTCTTATATTCTTCGTAGACATGCGGAAACTTTTTTCTGACCTGCAAAGCAACACCCGATCCCATCTTGCCCATGCAATTTACTTGATGGCAGATGAATTTTGCATCCGTATCAAACAAATCTCCGTCGATAATTTTAATCATCCATTCAGCCTCTTTCTGATCTCCACGAAATTATCTTCTCTTACTAATAATCCATCTTTAAATACAGTTGTAAGCAAACTTCCGTCCGGAATGCTTTCAGAAGTATAACCATCATGGCAAACAAAATTTCCATCTTCTTCTGCGACATAGCACAATCCTTTATGAGACTTCTTCAGATTGTTCCGGTCTGTTTTCGGATTTTTCTGAATGGTATATTCTTTACCATTTACAACACAATCTGTGCTCTTCATGGCGAACCCAAACGTGTCTCTTGTTAAGCAAACCATTCCGTCTTCCGGCGTGCACATTGCGGTGAATGAAAATGCTCCAACTCCAAACAAGATAGTGTTTGCTGCAAATCCGAGCTGTTCCAACTGTGTCCAGATCTGTTTAATTTTCTCGTACTGGCAGCCATCCCCATAAATAATTCCGACTTTAGGATTAAGCTCCTTGTATCCTTTGGAATTTACGCTGCCACCAAAAATCTCATATTTTCAGGAAGGAAAGGATGCCTGTTCTTTTGATTGCAGGACTCTAATTTCGGTGTTTCTCCTACTCTATTTCGTCTTCTGTACCAGAACGGACGCACGCCAAAATCATTGCTACACCAGTTGTAGTTGACGTTACCATCGTCATTGACATACTGAACATTGTTAGCGCTATAGCCTTTTTGCCAACAGGCAACCTAAAACGATCTCACCTTTTCTCATCACCTTTACGCCATGCAATCGCCATATACTTTACATCGTTGATCTCTTTCTGCCATTTTTCGACAACGCCGATTCCGATAAGCTCTAAGCTTAGAGATATTTCAACGTAGCAGGACAATTTATCACACGATGTAATTGCCTTCGTTTGCAACATAAAGCGCTCCGTTTTATTGGCATCCAATTTCAATCTGTTTGCATCAATTAGCTGTTCATATATATCAATCGCAGTATTTTGAATGCGTTTGATAATCTGAATATATTTAACCGGATACCTTTTCCTGTTCGATGTGATTCGAATCGAATCTTCCATCAGTTTTATCGCTTTAAAAATCACGCCAAGCTCTTCTGTTGCCATTTCTTATTTTCTCCTTAGTGCAAACATTGCAAGATTTAAAGATTTAAGATCTCAAGATGAAAAACGGACGCACGCCAAAACCAACGCCACACCAGCCGCAGTCGACGCCACCATCGTCACTGACACACTGAACATCGTCAGCGCTACAGCCCGAAGGAGTGGAATCTGGAGTTGCCAACACGTAGTATGTGTCCAGTTTACTAATTCTCTTGCGAAATCTTCTGTACAGATCGATATTTGGAATCGCTAAAAGATCTCCTTTGACTACTTCATAATCATCCAGTCCATCCAGCGATGTCAGATCCAACTCGATCGGAACAAGTTTGTCCCCAAACTGCTCCTGAAGTCGTTTTACTAAATCGCTTTCTGTTAGATCCTTTCTGACCGCAGATGTCGCATAATTGTTTGTTTTTCCAAATTCGGAAACTTTTTTATAAATACCGTCCATGAAGTAGTATGTGAGTCCCCCGTCTTTCACAGGATTCCAAGCATAGCCTGCAATAACTTCAACTTTGTCCTTCATATACTCTTTCACGGCATCTCTAAATTCCTGCTCGTATCTGCCACGATCCTCATCGAACCATTCCGGCGTCATATCCTGATCTACATTGAATCTCCACTTTTCAATCGGAGTAGCTTTGTTGCCATCCTTCGGCAACAACTCAGCCCTGACAAATCTTGTCATTGCTCCCATCGTGTTGTCCTCAACGCCCAGTTTTTCAAGCAAATCTGAATGACTTTCATTACCATCTGGCGCTAAAACAACTCTGCCTTTAAAAATAATTCCAGACTTAAATCTACACATGCCTTTATCTCCTTCTTTTGTCTTATTTGAACCGTTTATTCTTTTGCTTTCTCGTCTCAAGAATGAATTCTTTGTATTCGGAATAAGTTTTGAATTGCATATATTTTCCAGAAGTTACATCCAGACATTCCGAACCATCTACCAATTCATACTCATTCGAAGAAATGACGATATACAACTCGATTCCCATCTGTTTTGCATCGTTTAAAACCAGCTGAAACAGATCTTTCATTTCAATCACATTGTCGATAGAAAATCCAGAATCCATAGCGTCCAGAAGAATCCATCTTTCATTCGGCATTTCTTCTTCCTCTTCCGATTCGTCTCCCCAAATAGATCTTGCAATTGCCTGCCGTATTTTAGCTGACGGATCTCCGATGTCTCCACACCTCAGAAAATTTCCCCATTTAAAAGCAATTTCTCCAAGATTAAAAGAAATGTTTTCGCCTTCAGAAGAAGTAATCCGTGTTGCTGCCAATCCAACATCGCCATTGAACAGATTCATTTCAATAGAACCCTTTCCGTCGGTCTGGTTATCATAAGTAAATGTGGGGATTTTTTCCTTCTTTAACACATCTTTAATATTATGCAGCATCGTGCTTTTACCAGCTCCATTGCAACCAACTAACACCGTCAAGCCCGGCTTAAATTCAACTGTTTCAGCACTGCATGTATCAAAACCTTCGTCATATGGATCTCTCCAAATTTTGATTTCTCTACTCATATTTTCTCCATTCAACAAAGCACCACGGCGGTCTTGTTTTCGCCATTCAGCTCAATTTCTCTCTCAACGAGTCTTTTAATTTCCCAATAATAATCATCCATAACCGTCATATCTCTTGGATGCGACTCTAACAGTTCAATCAGTTCTCCAACTGTCATTTGCTTGCACCCATAATCACATTTTTCATAAGTATGGCGATTGTCATTGGTCCAACACCGCCAGGAACTGGCGTAATATATCCAGCTACATCCTTTACACTTTCAAAATCAACATCGCCACACAAATGATTATTCTCGTCTCGATTGATACCAACATCGATCACAACAGCGCCTGGTTTCACATAGTCAGCAGTAATCATTTTTTCTTTGCCGACCGCAACGACGAGAATATCTGCACGCTTTGCCACTTCTTTTAAATTCGCCGTATGGGAATGTGCGATTGTAACGGTTCCATTTTCTGCAAGCAGCAGCTGTGCAATTGGCTTGCCGACAATATTGCTTCTGCCGATCACGACGCATTCCTTTCCGTCTATCTGGATACCAGACCGTTTTAGAAGTTCGATGATACCCGCAGGTGTTGCAGGACGAAAACATTTTTCTCCAACTGCAAGTTTCCCAATATTTTCCAGATGAAACCCATCCACATCCTTATGCTTATCAATCGCATTTAAAATGATCTTCTGATCCACACTTTTCGGCAACGGAAGCTGAACTAAAATACCATCCACATTCGCATTTTGATTAAGCTTTTCGATTAAGCAAACAAGTTCATCTGTTTCGATGGCGGAATATTTATAGCAAATACTTGTAATTCCAAGATCTCCACAAGCCTTAATCTTGTTTCTCACATAAACGTCGGATGCAGGATTGTTTCCAACCTGAATTACCGCAAGCGTTTTTCGCATCTGAATCCAATGTTTTTTTATATACTCTTTCAACTCGTTTTTAATCTGATTTGAAATTGCCTTTCCGTCAATAATTGTCGCCATTTTCCATTTTACCTCCTTACGCTACGTTGATTGCTTCGGTATATCTGTCGAAATCCCTCTTCATATAAAGGAAATTTGTTCTTGGATTCGGACTAAAATTGCCAACATTATAACCAGAAATCCACTTTTCGAATTCAATATCCTTATCTTCTTTGAATGAGTAAGCTACAAGCGCCAAAAGAACGCTTTTGCCAGCTTTATACAGCGGGCTGTTATCTGCAACCGTTTCGCTTAAAACGCTATCGTATAACTCTAAATCATCAGATTCCGTCTCTTCGCTTACATTGTCTTTTACAAACTGAAGCTCTGCATTTTCAGATTCTACCGCTTGAGATTCATCTGCATCTTCAACGGTATTTTCAACAGTTTCTTCCACCACTTCTTTTGCGCATTCTTCCATCTTTTCTACGGGTTCTTCTGTGATGTTTTCGACAACATCCTCGGTTTTAGGATCGGATTTAATCCCAAAATACTCTTTCATCAACCTTTCGATGATATCCAGTTTTGCCAAAACAACCTTCTTATCTTTTGTGCTTCTTGCATTATCATATGTGTCAAACGACTCGTTTTCGTACTCCTCAAATGTGGCACTATGTAGATGGTCTTTGAACTCGATTAAAAAGTCATTGAATTTCTCGTCCGGAAGATTCCATTTTGTAAACCTATCAAACGCCGCGAACCAAACAAAACTGTTTTTAACATTGAAGAGTTTTCCGGTTGTATCGGCATCGATAACTGTTGTCAAACGATCCAGTTCTTGCTTAAAAGTGTCAAACTCCTCTTCTGTTGCATTTTCGTTTAAGAACTCGCCAATTCCACTCTTCCTCCAATTGTCAAGATGGAAAATAGCCATAATGGTATCTGATACGATTCTGCTAATGGAATCTTTTTTTACGTCGATTTCTTTATAACTTCCGCATGATTTGAAAAACGGATGATTTTTTGAGATGTCCTTTATATAACAAGCAATCTTATCCATAGCAAGGACACCCTTCTGATTCGCATTCATATTTTCTTGCTGATTGTATCTCTCCATGTGATAAGCAACATCCTCATTGGTACAATTCAGCTGTTTCACAACATCAATAGGATACGAGTCAAACGCATCTTTCAACTCATCCGGCAAGTCTGAGTAATATTTGCCTCGCAAATCATACTCAATCACTTCTCGCTCTCCATTCTCTCCGATTCTCTGATAGTATACATATGGCATCTTTTGTTTTTTGCTAATAGGAAATGCGTTATTGGAATATTTTTCAAGAGTGGTCAATCTCTGCAATCCGTCGATCAACCAAATTATCCACAAATTTCCGATAAGCTGTTCGCAAAGTTTAATCGAATCGACGTCTTCGCCTTTTATAACGGATGCTACTAACCCTCCTTGCCTCTGCATACTCCATTGATCCGGCTCTCTCTGCAAAGGATTATCCTTGTTAATCTGCTTCCTTTTGAACATATTCAATAAGGTCTTTAACATATAAGTATCTTTTTTGCATTTGTCTCTTCCAATTACTTCCATTTTCACATCTTCCTTTCTTACGAGTCAAAATCATAAAATGGGGAATAAAATCGACATGTTTCTATACGCCTTCATTGCGCTTAAACAGTCCAGATATTCCGCTTTTGTCATATGTAAAGTGGATATTATATCGTTTTGACGATACCCATCCATGATCAACTCAGCAACTGCCCTCTGCTTTGAAGATAGATTATCTAGATATGCCTTTATTTCTTTTGGCATCACCTTATCTTCCACGATATCATCTTCAAATCCCTTATCAAAAAAGACTTTTTCGACCAAAACTACTTGAGTCTCTGACATCGGCGCATCCAAAGAGAAGTCGTATTTTCTAATTGGCTTTTTGTTCTCTTCGTCCTTGACACGCAACCTTTTTCCGTCCTTAAACTCTGTTTCGAAGTTGCATTTTTCATAGGTATGACCGTCTCTATACCAGTCGATAACAGCTCTGGCAAAAATGCGGCGGAAATATGTATTTAGTTTTGCTCCACGTTCCTGGTCGTAATCCTCTACACACTGCATCAGAATTTCCATCGCCAATCCGTATGCTTCATCCCGATCAATATCGTAGAATCTCTTCAAAATTGGGTCCACAATCGACCGTAAAACTTGTAGATCGTTTGCACAGAACCGGTTTATCACGTCCACCTGTGCGCTGTCGAAGTTCCATGCTTCGATTCGTTTGCTTTTCATAAACGCCACCTCTTCTAATACCGACGGAATACGCCGAAAATGCTTAATATCTTCACATGTTTACTTTCTCTATTGCAGAAATTACATTTTTTGTAAACTTCCGTTCCATTTGGAGAATAAGAAATAGTTTTGGACATTTTTCGCCCACATCTTTTGCAATACATTTCACACCACTCCTTCCAGAATTTCATTCGCTCGCCTGAAATAATCCGTTCTACCACGATATTCTGCTGTGACTTCTCGTTCCATATTTGTCTTTAGTTCTGGCAGTGGCTGTCGCTTCGTAATTCCATCCTGCATAACATGTATAAAACGAAGTGCTTCTTTGATATCCGATCTCTTAGACCGGACATCGATCATGAGATATGTAAGTTTTGCCGCTTTGCTCGCAGATGGATTTTTACCGTTCTTCCGAACATATTCCTGCATGGCATGTTCAACATCAGACAGTGCGCTGTCGTACTTGCTCAACCCAACCTTTAGTTTTGCTTCATATGAACTCAGGACATCCAACGTCCAACCGGAAGTTTTGAGAATCGCAGATGTTTCTGCGTTGATCTCCTCTAATATGGAAAAATTAAACTCCACATCGTTGTCGCCAATAAAGGCATCTGCATTTCCTCTGTAATTGGAACGTTCCTTTTCTTCGCCGGTCGAAGTGTTCACCATCATCAAATTCCGAATCCAAGAATATTTCTTACCGCTTTTCTGCTGCAAAAATTTTGCCTGTTTGTAAGTAAATTCCTTAGCTTCCTGAGAATTTTCTGTTGGCAGGTACGTTCCGTTCGGCGTTTCCATCACGTAAATCTTTCCATTTGTGAGATGGAACATAAAACATCACTCCCTTCCTTTTTCGTAAATGCTCCTTCTGCGATTTGAACGCAGGACTTACTGCTTATGACGCAGCTGCTCTAACCAACTGAGCTAAAGGAGCAAAAAGAGTAAACTTAATAGAAGTCCAAGAAGTTTTGCACTTAAATATTCTCTATATTTAATTATGAAAAACGCTAATTGGATTTTTGTTACAGAAATTGCTCGTGAATAAATCTTGACTTTTCGATTAAACTATGTAAAAATGAAATCGAACATAATTTCTGTATATCGTCTTGCTGGCGTATCAGATTAAGTTCAGAGAGAAGTCACTCTTCCACATATGAGGTGCCCGCCTCGTGGAATGAGTGGCTTTTCTTGCTTTATCTGATATTTGCATTATAGAACCGAACATTTGTTCTGTCAAGTGTATTTCGAACATTTGTTCGATTTGTTCTATTCCTTTAAGGATGGCGGAAATAGAATCGTGCTCATTTTTCCAACCGGTTTGATATGATAAATATCCTGTTTTTCCGTATAGCACTTCAGCATATCCATAAGCTCGTCTGCTGCTAACGCTATTGTTTCAGCCTGTTTGATAATTTTCTCGGCTTCCGGCTTGCTCTTTTTTACGAAAGAAATCGTCTCGGTTTCGTTTTCAAGATCTCCTATGGCAACCAACACCATCTGATGCTTCCCTTTTCGACTATACTTCAACGCGTCCTCTATAGACATCTCTACATATGTCATATCAGCACCTCCCTAAAAAATTAGCCATATACGCATTGAAGATATTCTTTCTATCCTCTTCGTCTGCGATATGTCCAATGTATTTTTTAATTCTCAGCTTAGAAATCTGTTTAATGGCTTCTGCCAATACCATAGAATCAACCGTTAGACCATTTTCCTCTCCCACTTTGATAAGAGTATGCGTCGGCTGATTCACTTTTTTTATTTGCGATGTAACAGGCATTACAATGGTCGTTGTTCCGTAATGGTTTCCTAAATTATTCTGAATTATAATAGCTGGTCTTATGCCACACTGAACGGAACTAGATTGCTCGTTTCCAAAATCAACTAAAACCACATCAAACTGATTGTAATCTGCTTTCATCACGCATCCTCCTTTCTTCATTTATTCGGACTTATTTTCTTTCTATATTTTGGATTATATATCCAGTTAAAATTGTTGTCAAGAACAATTTATTGTTTTGTAGAACAATTTGTTGTTTTATGAGACAATTTTGCAAAGTTGTGTTTTTTGGTAAAATATGGTAAAATTTTTATGTAGTTTAAACGAAAGGATGGAAAACATGAAAGTTATTTTAGGTCAAACGCTCAAAGACAAAAAAATGACACAAAAAGAATTGTCATCCATTATTCATATGCAGGAATCCAGCCTTTCTAAGTTTATTTGTGGAAAAACTACACAAATTAACTACTCAACTCTTGACAAAATCTGCACTGCATTAGAATGTGAAGTGTCAGATGTTTTAAAAGCAGAACATGTAGATCTATATGATTAGAAATGAAATTCGTCTTTCGTTCCCTACGCGATGCGTCTTTCGCTTCCACGCCATTGTTCAATCTCCTTCCTGAGATATATTCTCCAATTTTGAGCACAAAAAATAGAAGCATGACAGCCACGCCTCTAATGTTTACTATCCTATACACAATCTGTGTTTACGTTTATCTTAGGAAACACTGCTTTCTTTGACCTGGAAAGCATAAGACAGGTTCCGTGCATGTACAGCGCGGACTATGTAATTATTACTCCGTTACAGCAGCAGAAATATCATATCCATTCTTCTTTAAAAGCTTTCTGACATAATCAAGACCTTTTCTGGTTGCATACGTAACCGATCTGAACGCGCCATCTCTGCAGCGAGTTTCCTTCACAACGAATTTACCTTCGTTCCGGAATCTCTCATATGGAATATTGGTCATATCATTATTATAGAAGAAAACGCCATGATCTCTGAGAAATTCCATCAGTTTATGATGTCCAATACCGAGTTCTTTTGCGACGGTATTCATCTGCATGTAGTCACTGGTATCCATCAGGTCATCATACACTTCGCGCAGTTCCGAGTTCTCTTCTCTAAGCTTCTTGTTCTGTGTGAGAAGATCATTCACCATATCTGCCTGTGTTTCTTTGGAGAAAGACGGGAAATACTTCTGGACCATTTCCTCTTCTCTGCCCTCTTCGATATAAGCGCCAGTTTTATTGATAGTCGGCAGCACTTCGTTTGTCACCCATTTCTGGAAGGCCTTAGATTTCTCTGTATGAGCTTCGATCAGGAAACTGTACAACTGACTTTCCGTCATGAAAAGTTGTACACCGTGTACAACCGGCGTAATTTCGGCATTTTTCAGGGTTTTATTGATTCTTGTCTTATGCGGATACTCTTTTCCTTTCGCTCTCGTCACATATCCGATCGCCATTGAAACTGATTCAATTTCGAAATGTGCAACTCCGCTCTCATCAATATACATAATGACAGGATAATCACCAAACAGTTTTTCTAGTTGTTTCATAATAATTTTCCTTTCTTGAAAAACAAGGTTAATAGTGTTCTATAGTCTTATTCTCTATTTGCTCGCACACTGATTATTCCGGGGATCTCTGAGCCACCTGCCCGGACTTTGAGAGCCACCGTTCCGGAGAATGAGCGCCATATATTCCGGTAATTCAGAGCCGCCTTATTGGGCTCTATTACATATATTTCCTTTATACTGTAAATACACACCTTTGGTGTGAATACAGATAAAGGAGGTCGTAAGTTATGACCAAGTATCGTGAAATCCTACGCTTGAAAAGCTTAGGATTCAGTGAGAGGAACATCGCACAGAGTTGCGGTGTATCCAGAAACACAGTCGCTAAGGTTTTGAAAAAGGCAGCGGAAATCAATCTTTCATGGCCGCTGGATTTCGACATGACCGACAGCGCACTAGAGGAGCTGATGTTTCCTAAGGATAAGTCGGCAACGAATAAACGCATGCCAAACTTTGACTACATCCGCAAAGAACTTCTGCGGAACGGCGTAAACAAAAAGCTTCTCTGGGTAGAATACTGCGAGGAGTGCCGCATGAGCAGCGAAGAGCCTCTAATGTATTCTCAGTTCTGCTACTATATCCAGAAGGATGAAGAAAAACGCAGGGCTACCATGCATATCCCCAGAAAACCAGGTGAACAGGTTGAAGTTGACTGGGCCGGTGATCCTGCTCACATCATTGATCCGGACACCGGGGAAATCACGGATGCATGGATATTTGTAGGTGTATTAACTTACAGTCAGTATGCTTTTGTAAAAGCATATATGAATGAGAAAACCGACAACTGGATCAAAGCTCATGTCCAGATGTTTGATTTCTTTGGCGGTGTCACACCTATGCTCGTTTCTGATAACTGTACAACCGCAGTGAATCATAAAAAGAGTGACTGGTACAACACTGCCTTAAACACAACTTATCATGAGATGGCAGAACATTATAATCTTGCCATCCTTCCGGCCAGAGTCCGGAAACCTAAGGATAAACCGAATGTAGAGGGATCAGTAGGAAAGATATCCACATGGATAACAGCAGCCCTTCGCAATGAGCAGTTTTTCTCTCTTGCAGAATTGAATGCTTCAATCCGTGAAAAACTGGATGCCTACAATGCCCGTAAATTCCAGAAAAAGGAATGTAGCAGACTCAGTTTATTTCTTGGGGAAGAAATGCCATTACTGGCGCCGTTGCCTGCTACACCTTTTGAACTGGCTGAGTGGAAACAAGCCACCGTCCAGTTTAACTATCACATCGCAGTAGACAGAATGTTCTACTCCGTGCCTTATCAGTATATCAAAAATAAGGTTGATGTACGTATAACAGATACAACGGTTGAAATATTTTATAATCACAATCGTATTGCCTCTCACAGGCGGCTCTATGGAAGAAGCGGTCAGTATTCTACAGTGACAGAACATATGCCACCGGAACACCAGAAATATCTGGAATGGAACGGTGAACGGTTCCGTAAGTGGGCTGATTCGATTGGAATTAACACAAGTAAAGTTGTCGATGCAATACTTACCTCCGGCAGGATTGAACAGCAATCCTACAGAAGCTGCATGGGATTATTGAAACTGGCAGAAAAACATTCGCCAGAAAAACTGGAACAGGTCTGCGCCACGGCGCTCTCTTATTCCGGTAAACCCAGCTATAAAAGTATCAAAAATCTATTGGCCGCAACAAAGGATGAACCTGATACCGGATCAGAATCATCTCAGGCAGTAAAACCACACGGCATAACCAGAGGAGCCAGATACTATGGAGGTAAACAAGCATGACAAATCAAAGTACAATCGATAAACTTATTGAAATGCGTCTGACTGCTATGGCAGATGCATTCCGCATCCAGATAGATGATCCTGCAATGAAGGAAGTTCCATTCGAAGATCGGTTCGGCATGCTTGTTGATGTCGAATACAGCAACCGTAAAAACAATCGTCTGAAAAGACTGATCCGTCAGGCTGAGTTTGAACAGCCAGATGCCAGCATCGCAGCGATCGATTACCATTCTGGACGAAAGCTGAACAAAGCACTGATCAACCGTCTGGCAACCTGTGAATACATTACAGAATACCGGAACATCTTTATTACTGGAGCAACTGGGAGTGGTAAAACTTATATGGCCTGTGCTTTTGGTATGGAAGCATGCAAGCGCTATTACTCAGTACGGTATGTACGACTTCCCGATCTATTATTGGACTTACAGACTGCCAGGGACAATGGGACTTTCGCAACTGTCCTGAAGAAATATACCAAGCCAATAGTATTGATCATTGATGAGTGGCTGCTTCTTAAACTGACAGAAGCTGAAGCCAGAAATCTTTTTGAACTGATACATAAAAGACGTAAAAAATCTTCAACGATCTTTTGTTCTCAGTTCCGTGAAAGTGAATGGTACCAGCAAATCTGTGATGGTGAAAGTACTCTTGCCGATGCTATCATGGATCGTATATCGTATGATTCCTATAAGATCGATATTGAAAGTGTTGACCCGTCTAAAGACCTCTCTATGAGAGAAATATATGGACTGGATCCAGCAATGGCAAAGTAAACTTAATAAACAAAATGGAGTGGCTCCGTTAGTCCGGACAGGTGGCTCTCGCCACACCGGACTGGCGGCTCTGCCGTACCGTAATATTCACACACTATTTAAGAGTTTCGCAACTCCATCACGACAGCCTTATCTGGCAGCCAACCTTTTATGAAATTTTCAAGGTGCAAAATTTGCATTAGGAAAATTTCGACTTGAATAAGTCCAGAAAATACGATAAGATATGTATGAGCTGGAAACGGTTCAAGTTGAGATGGTGTAGGCTTTCGCTTTGGTCGGTGAGGAGCCTACACTATTTTGTTACAAGGCTTTAGGTGTCACTTTGTATCTTGTTTCGACTGCAACAGTCACGTTGCCTTCTACATACGCCTGTAACAATGCTTCTGCTACTTCACTATATTTCAAGTTTTCGCTTTTGCATTTATTCCTAAAAGCATCTTGTAAGGATTCTTCGATCTGGATCGACATTGTTTTTCTCGCCATTTGAATTCCTCCTTACATGGTCATATTATCTCCTTTTTCATGTTTTGTCAATCATGTTTTTTATGTTTTTCCTTTTTGTTAAAAAATAGCCGCCAAATTTCATATATTTGACGACTCATAGATAATATAATATTAACTTTTCACTCCAATGACTTTTCCTTTTGAAATGCCTGTTTCACGGTGCATAAAAATCTTCAAGAAAATTCTCTGTAAAAATATCTTCTGTTAGCATTTCCGGATCTGCCTCGAATGCTGCAATTGCCCGTGCGACCCGAACCACGCATCCGTCGTCTCCCATCATCTTTGCTCCACTATAGCAATGCCTCAAATAGGTCAATATTTCCTCAGTAGCTTTATTCATCGAATATCATCTCCGTTTCACTTTTTACTCTCTGTTAAATGTCTGCATTTTTCTTTTTAAATAAAGCGATGCGCCTCGTTATAATTTAAAAAGCACGCGTGTTTAGCGTTTTCTGAAAAGATTGTCACGCCAGTTCCATCTTGGTCTATAAAATACCAATATCCTCTTTTAAATATATATTCTGTTCCGTCATTTGCATTTACGTCTTGTTTCATTTTTACCATAAAACTTTTAGCAATGTTCCTCAAGATTTCAATGTCGTTAATATTATCTAAATCCACTTATTTTCGCCCTCCCATAAAAACAATCTTTCATCGTTACATAGCATCCAGCATAGCTTGTCGTTCTTTTTCAGCTTCTACTAAATCAATATCAAAAAATTCAGCAAGTAACTTTTCTTTATTGATATAGTCTCCGTTACCCATAACATTGGCAAATGGGCTTTCTCTCTTTCGTTTTCTGTCAAACACGGTATATTTTCTCAAGAACCAATCAAGAAATTCTCCACAAAGCTGTGATTGTTCCCGAATTTCAATCATTCTATCCAGTGTTGGTGATTCAGATTTATTCATATTTTCATCCTGCCTTTCACATGGAAACAATTTTTCAATCTATTCTTCTATCAATTCAACTTCATAAGAATCTGGATCTTCAGATATTGACAATCCTTCAACAACATGAGCGCATCTTGAACATAATATAATACTTTGATCTCCATACTTTTCGCTTGCAATTTCCTTTGCTTTGTAAGGCGAATCAGCATCTACGGTTTTTGTTACCGTACCTGTTACTAACATCTGTACATTATATTTCATATTATATCCTCCATTAAACATCCGCTAATCTTTTGAAAGCAATTTTTCGTTTGCTTATATCATCCATCTCTCCATCAAAACATCCAATAAATCAGCCATTAGATTTACTTGCCATGTGTTTGAACACTCAGAGTATAAATCCCTTATTTTGCCCAATTTATTATCTGGAATCATTCCTGTTTTCTGCCACTCTCTATATTGTTGACAGTATACTTTTAACTCTTCATCCGTCGCACTCTTAAACATATTCTCCATCTAACCACCTCTTGAAATCGTCATTTCATCTCTCTTCAAATAATCCTGTTAAATGTTGTTTATTAATTTCGCTTGTATGTATCCATTGATAATCAAATCCATTCTCTTCTTTACATTTCTGTGAAATGATATCATCAACGTCCATAGCTGTTAAATTATCTGGAACTTCTATTTCTTTTTCAATAGCATATCTTATTTTCATTTATTTCACCTCGTTTCTAATCAAACATTTTCAATTCTGGCATATATTTTTGAATAGCCTCAAATGCTCTATCCCAATCAATTATATTATCAGAAGCAAAAATAATCTCTCTTAATGCTTGTGCTGCGCTTTGATCTGACATTTTTTCAAATATTTCTTTTGATAGAACCGCTTTAACTATCAATTTATTTTGATGTGGATCTTGGTTATAAAATAATTCTTTTAAATGTTTTACCATTGAGTCCTTGTATTCGTCTACATTATATTCATATCCCATATCTGAAAAAAGTTCTATTCTATCTAAATCAACTTTTAAATTACGAATTATATTCACAAATATCTCCTCTCTCCCTTTGAAAGTCGAATTTCCTTACCAAATGCTTGCTTTATCTTGAGGTTTGCCAGTTTTAATTTCTAGTTTCCTGATTTCGCAACACTTTTCTGCTATTGCTTTGATATTCTCTTTAACGCATAAACAACGGTTTTCGGTATCACATGTTGCGAAAATATCGTTAAGTATAACATGAATACCCTCGATTGAATTAATATCTATTTTGTTTCCAAATTCATCTGTATATATAATTTTCTTCGACATATTTTTCTCCTTAATTCGATAGCAAGCTTAGATTTCTTCTTGATATAATTTCTCTAGCCACTGATTCATGTTTCTTTTTTCGAAATAGTTAATAAGG
>ERZ780025.281-NODE-281-length-24143-cov-3.724344_pt1 | contig 24143 bp, 18 predicted proteins | sample MGYA00511862_ERZ780025 | MGnify/ENA primary metagenome ERZ780025 (study PRJEB29588, sample SAMEA2156186) | human gut metagenome | biome: human gut; feature: human-associated habitat; material: faeces | place: Denmark | collected 2008/2010 ...
TTTTATCCGAACGCAAAGGTAGGGGAATTAATTAAAGATTAATAATTAAAAATTAAAAACTTAGAGGAAGGGGGTCATCAAGTTTCCCACCCAGCCTACGAATTTCTTCCATCCGGAACGCTTTTTCCAGACTTCGGGAGTGAGTAGCGTACTGTTTTGCACGTCCCGTTCGAACATGGCATTCAGCTCATTGGTGGTCTTGGGGTCGAAGATGAAAGCGTTTGTCTCGTAGTCATAGCGCAGGCTGCGGCTGTTGAGATTGGCGGTACCTACTGTGCAAAAAGTGCTGTCTACCATCATTATCTTGGAATGGTGGAAGCCGCCGTTGAAGAGATATATCTTGGCTCCTTTCTTCATCAGCTTGTGTGCTATGTAGAATGAGGCATCCGGAGTAAAGGCTATGTCCGACACGGCAGGTATCATGATTTCCACTTCAGTACCTTTTTTCAGTGCGTTCTTGATTGCCTTGCGGATTGATTTGGTCGGAACGAAATAAGGATTCACGATTCGGATGCTCTTCTGTGCGGCTTGTATGGAAGCTGCATAGGCATGGCTGATGGAGCGTGGTGTTTCGCGTGGCGTGCGGTCCACGATGGCTATTTCTTCGGCAATACTGTCGGGCAGTTGCTGAGTATCCGGGAAGTAGGCAGGTCCACCTACGTGTTGTCCCGTTTCCCGGTTCCACATGGCCAGGAAGATGCCCTGCAGATAGCGCACGGCATCTCCTTCAAGATGTATGTGCATATCGTGCCATTTACCGATTTTAGGCAATCCGTTGATGTAGTAGTCGGCAATGTTCATGCCGCCGGTATAACCTATCTTGCCGTCAATCACTACTATTTTCCGATGGTCGCGGTGTATGGCATGATTCACCCAGGGAAAAGTGATAGGATCGAACTTAACGATTTCGATGCCTTGGGCGCGGATGGATTTCAGATGGCGTTCTTTCAATGGTTGGTTGTTGGACCAGTTGCCGAAGGCATCGAACATGGCGCGGACTTCAACTCCCTCCTTGACTTTCTCTGCCAGAAGGCTGAACAAGGCATTGGCTATGGAGTCGTTGCGGAAGTTGAAGTATTCCAAATGGATATGATGCCGGGCATGGCGGATATTCTCGAAGAGATCGACGAACTTGTCATGGCCGGTCATCAGCAATTTCACTTCATTGTTATAAGTGACGGGGGCGCCCATTTCCTTCAAGTAATTCATGACGATGGAATCGCTTGTTGCTTGCGCCCCGGCATTCCCAATAGAAAAAACGAATAATATGATGAATAGAATCTTTCTCAAAACTTTCTCCTCTTAGTTAGTTTTATGAGGGGACAAAGATACGATTTATCATTGAAAAACAACTATGCCATAGATGAAATCTTGCGGTAACCGAAATAGAGCAATACCACTCCGGCAATGATTAACGACTTGGGGTCAAGCTCCGAAGCTCCGCTCCGGATGGCAGTATCGAAGGTTTCGCGCAAGGTGTCCAGTATCAGCTGCACTCCGTCGAGGGAGACGAACAGTACGAGGGCCAGAGTAAAGCAGAATGCTGTCCATATCTGCGCCAAGTGGCGGCTACGGTCGGGCAGATGTCGCAGTACGCGGCGGCTGAACCCGTTATCGGCTATTTCCTGCCGGTGTTCGGCAAAGAATGAAGTCAGGAGTTTATCATTATTTTCCATCATAACCATTTTGTTTTAAGTAGGAAGCCATTTTGTCTTTCGCCCGCGAGAGGTGGCTTTTTACCGTTCCCGCCGGACATCCGGTGATACCTGTAATCTTTTCGATGCTTTGGTCTTCCATGTAGAAGAGCGTGATGCAGGTGCGTTCCATTTCCTTCAGTGTGGCCAGGGCACGGTAAATGTCCATGTGCTGTCCCACGTCCTGCTGCAGTGTGCTGCATTGAGCGTCCACTCGGTACGTATCCAAATCGTCCGTTTCTTTCCGGCTGCGAATATAATCATAAAAAACGTTATAGGCAATACGGTAGAGCCAGGTTGAGAAGCTGGACAGATTCTTGAACGAAGCGATGTTTGTATAGGCCTTGATAAACGTATCTTGTGCCAGGTCGTCACTCAACTCGCTGTCGCCGCAGGTCTGGTGCAGGAAGAACCGCCGCACGGGCGACTGGTACTTCTTTACCAACTGGTCGAAGGCCCTGGTGTTGTGAAACACCACGACCTGTGCGACTAACGATATGTCACCCATCTGACTCATTTTTCTTCGTTCTTCTTCTGTTGGCTGTAGAAAATCACCAATTGTCCGAAGCCGGTGAACATGACGAGTAAGCCGATACATCCGAGACCGAATTCTCCGGTAATGGCCCAAAGGAAGATGAACAGGCCGATGCCGACGAATATGTTGTTGATGCCTTTGCTGCGGATATCCGTTGCTGCGGCTTCTTTGAAGAAGTTTTCAGGCAGTTGCTGTCCGCTGGCCAGGGCCTGTTCCGCCAGGCGGTACTTGGCTTTCCGGTTTTTATAGCGGAAGAAGAATACTACGAATATGATGAGTAGCGGCAGTCCGAATACAAAGACGATGGCTGTTACGGCAATCACGGTCTCCGAGGTCTTGCTCCCGAGGTCGAACCCGTTCCAGTCCATACTGCTGTGGTGGGTTCTCCATTTTTCCGGAGCATTGCTACTGCCGGCACCGTTTTCATAAGTCATGACACTAAGTGTGTCTGTTACGGTTTCTCCATTGATGACAGTGTCTCTCAATTCGATGACTCTTTTCTTGTTCCCCTGACCGTCGTTCTCTGTTACGGTTCTGTTTGCGCCTTGCACCAGTGTGCAGAACATCATGGCGAGCATTAATCCAAAAATGATACGTTTCATAATCTATGGTCTTTTAATTTGTTTCTTTGTTGGTTAGACGTGTCGTCACCTTTATAAAGTTGCAAAGAGAAGATATTTTTTTTAGAAAACCGGAAATAAGGCGATATTTTTCCGTGAAAATGTCTTATTGTCTTTTTTCCGGAATAACAAGAAGTAGGTATTTGCGACTGTAAATAGAGGTAAATATACAAACCGGGTTGTTTCTTATTGTAAATACTGTTATCTTTGCGCATCTGTTTTTATTGGGAAGTCTTGATGAAGTTGAGGAATATAATGAAGTGTTTCCTCCCTCTGCTGTTCATTGCCTATCTGGGAGGAATTACGCTGTTTACCCACTCGCATGTGGTGAATGGTGTTATCATTGTGCATTCCCATCCATTCAAGGGCCAGCATGAGCATACAGAGGTGCAGTTGGAAACCATTTTCTATCTAGCCTCTTTCGTCTCTTCTTCCCTTCCGTTGCTTCCGGTTGCCGCGACGGTTTTCCTTGTTTTGTTGTGTGTACTGAGCATTCTTACCACGGAATGCATCAAGTGTGTAAAGCTTCGTGGCGGTATTTGCCTGCGTGCTCCCCCTTCTTTTTTTCAAATCCGATAGATTAAGGCAATTCCGTTGTGGGATTGCGTCAACCTCATTGATTAACATATTATTTTAGAAGTACATGAAAAAATATATATTTTTTGTGGTGGGAGCAGTATGTCTGTTACTCTCATCAACCGTTTATGCCGAAGATTTGAAGAGTACCGATGCCAATATTGTCGGTCATGTAATAGAAAAAAGTACAAGGGAACATTTGCCTTATATGACAGTTTCGCTGAAAGGCACCACCATCGGGACCATGACCGATGCCACCGGTCACTATTTCCTAAAGAATCTGCCTGAAGGTGAGTTCACGTTGTCCGTCAGTGCCGTAGGTTATAAGTCGCAGGAGCGCAAAGTCGTTCTGAAACGTGGTAAGACCTTGGAAGAGAACTTTGAGTTGGAAGAAGACATGGTGGCACTGGACGGGGTGGTAGTCACAGCCAACCGCAATGAGACTGCCCGGCGCTTGGCACCCACTTTGGTCAAAGTGGTCACTCCTAAACTGTTTGAGCAGACAAACTCGCATACTTTGTCGCAAGGACTGGCCTTTCAGCCAGGTGTGCGGGTGGAGACCGATTGCCAGAATTGCGGTTATTCACAAGTGCGCATCAACGGGCTGGATGGGAAATATACCCAAATATTGATAGACTCACGTCCCATCTTTTCCTCTCTGGCCGGTGTGTATGGGTTGGAACAGATTCCCGCCAACATGATAGAGCGTGTGGAAGTGGTGCGTGGAGGTGGTTCAGCCTTGTTCGGTTCTTCGGCCATTGCCGGGACGGTGAATATCATTACGAAGGAACCGATTCGCAATTCCGGTTCTTTCTCGCATACCATTTCCAATTTCGACGGTTCCGGCTCGTTCGACAACAACACGACCCTGAATCTTTCCTTGGTTTCTTCGGACAGTAAGATGGGGGCTTATGTGTACGGCCAGAGCAGGCATCGTTCGGCATGGGACTCCAACGGAGACGGTTTTTCCGAATTACCGAAGCTGAAGAACCAGACTGTCGGTCTGAATGCTTACTACCGGACAAGTGCCTATTCCAAGCTGAGCCTTGAATACCATCATATGGAGGAATTCCGCCGTGGTGGAAGTGGCTTCAGCCTTCCCCCTCATATAGCCGAGGATGCCGGATTGAACGGTACCGGGGCGCCCGGACTGGTGGAACAGCTGAAACATTCCATCAACACGGGTGGACTCAAGTTCACGGCTTTCTCCAAAAACCAGAAACATACGTTCAGTACCTATGCTTCGGCTCAGCACATCGTGCGCAATAGTTATTACAGCGCTTATGGAATGACTACGGACTTTACCGGTGTGCTGGGTGCCCAGTATATTTATCATTTTGACAAGTGTCTGTTTATGCCTGCCGATTTGACCGGAGGCATTGAGTTCAATCACGACAATCTGCATGACAAGGCAACGGACGTACAGAAGTATCGTGATGCTGCTTTGGCCGAAGATCCTACGGCAACGGGTGACCGCTTGCAACAACTGATTGAGAAATATACCCCCGCCCCGTTGAACCAAGTGGTGAATATAGCAAGCGTCTATGCCCAGAATGAGTGGAAGAACGAACAGTGGAGTTTCCTGATTGGCGGGCGCGTAGATAAAAACAGCATCATGGACAAGGCTGTTTTCAGTCCCCGTGCCAATATCCGTTACAATCCTACTCAGGATGTGAATATCCGTTTCAGTTATGCTGAGGGATTCCGTGCTCCACAAGCGTTTGATGAAGATCTGCATATCAGTAATGTGGGTGGAGAGTTGGTTTCCATTGTCCGCGCCAAAGGATTGAAGGAAGAGCGTTCGCGCAGCTTCAATGCTTCGGTAGATTGGTACCACTATTTCGGAGATTTCCAGGCAAACCTACTGGTGGAAGGCTTCTACACGAAACTTTCCGACCCGTTTGTCCTGACGCCTCCGGTGAAAGACCCGGATGGTAGCGCTTATCTGATACAGACCCGTATCAATGGTTCGGGAGCTAAAGTGTATGGCGGCACATTGGAAGGAAAGGTTGCCTATAAGGATAAGGTTCAGTTGCAGGCAGGGCTGACGCTTCAACGAAGTATCTATGACTCTCCCGAAGAATGGAGTGCGGATGAGGAGCACTTGTCGGAGAAAGAACGTTACAGCGACAAGATACTGCGTACTCCCGACGTCTACGGCTACTTTACAGCTACCTATATGCCGGTTAAAGCCTTCTCAATAGCTTTGAACGGCAATTATACCGGGCGGATGTACGTTCCCCATTTGCTTTCGGAGGTGAACGGTGAGGCGGATGTATTGGTAAAGAGTCCGGACTTCTTTGAGCTTGGAACAAAGATAGCTTACGACTTTGATTTTCAAGGGTTCTGTTTGCAGCTCAATGCCGGTGTACAGAATATATTCAATTCTTATCAGAAAGATTTTGATAAAGGAGCGAGCCGCGATTCCGGTTATATCTACGGACCGGGTGCACCGCGTTCCTATTTTGCAGGGGTGAAACTCAGTTTTTAAAAAGAGTATTGAACCGTGCTTTTTGTTTAGCCCCGTAGATTGGTGAAACGTATTTTGCACTATCTTTGCTGCCATAAAACAGTTCAAAGCATGAAGCTACCCTCATCTTTCACCGATTATACACGCGCCCTCTTGGGTGTGGAAGAATATGAAAAGCTGGCTGCCGCCCTGGAAGGGGAGCAGCCGGTCAGTATCCGACTGAATGAAGATAAATTACCGGAATCTTCATTCAGTCTTTTTCGTTCCTCTTTTAGGCATGTCCCTTGGTCTACTGCCGGATACTATCTGGACAAGCGGCTGACATTCACTTTTGACCCGCTGTTTCATGCAGGCTGCTACTATGTGCAGGAGGCTTCGTCTATGTTTGTGGAGCAGGCTTTGAGGCGGTATGTGGGCGAAGGACCGGTGGTGATGCTTGACCTCTGTGCGGCTCCCGGCGGGAAATCCACGCATGCCCGTAGCGTGTTGCCCGCAGGCAGTCTGCTGGTGGCCAATGAGGTAATCCGCAACCGCTCGCAGGTATTGGCGGAGAATCTTACGAAGTGGGGGCATTCCGGTGTGGTGGTCACTAATAATGACCCGGCAGATTTTTCTTCCTTGACGGACTTCTTCGACGTCATATTGACGGATGTCCCCTGCTCTGGCGAGGGGATGTTCCGTAAAGACCCCGTTGCGGTAAGTGAGTGGAGTGGGGAGAATGTGGAAATCTGCTGGCAGCGCCAGCGTCGCATCGTTACGGATATCTGGCCTTGCTTGAAGTCCGGAGGCATTCTCATCTACAGTACTTGTACCTATAATACAAAGGAAAACGAAGAGAACATCCGTTGGATACGGGATGAATTCGGGGCGGAGGTATTGCCGTTGGAAATTTCTACTGACTGGAATATTACGGGTAATCTATTGTCGGGAGAGGACTTTCCCGCCTATCGTTTCCTGCCCCATCGGACGAAGGGGGAAGGATTCTTTTTGGCAGTTCTCCGCAAACCGGGCGTGAGCGATGGGAATACCTGGGCCGGGCAGGTGAAATCCTGGGAAAAAGGAAGAAAACCTCAAGGAAAAGGAGCGAAAACTCCGGGTGTTTCCAAAGAACAGCTTTCGGCACTGCATGAGTGGTTTGCGGTTCCGGATAATTACGAATTTATCGTCAATGGCAACAACGTCAGCGCTTTCCCTAAAGCGTATCTCTCCGAACTGTCGGCTTTGCGTTCGTCACTCCGTATCGTGCAGGCTGGGGTAGATGTTGCCGAGTTGAAAGGAAAAGACTGGATGCCTGCTCATGGGCTCGCCATGAGTATAGCACTGAATCCGGATGCCTTTGCCCATGAAGAGATAGGCCGCGAGCAGGCCATCAGCTATCTGCGCAAGGAGGCTGTTGTCCTTTCGGAGACTGCTCCGCGCGGCATTGTCTTGCTCACCTACAAACAGATACCTCTAGGATTTGTCAAGAATATAGGTAACCGTGCCAATAATCTTTATCCCCAGGAATGGCGCATACGCAGCGGATATTTGCCGGAAGGGGTGCTGGAATTGGCAACAATAACCGGGTGAAATCAATCACGTTACTGCAAAGCTGCTGTATATATTTTGCAGTAGCACTGCAGAGCTGTTGCAGTGACACTGCAAATATATATGCAGCGCGACTGCAACACATATGCAGTGGTGCTGCAACACATATGCAGTGCGACTGCAAAAAATATGCAGAACTTTGCAGTATGATAATAGAGTAGGAATGTACTATTTTTTATTGTTTCTTCAATGCAGTATTTTGTTTGTTCAAGCATTTTCTATATATAGATAACTGTTTTAAAACTAATACTATTTGCTTATGCTTAAAAAAACGATTACTGCCTTAAGCCTACTTTGTATCCTTGCAGCCTGCCAGAGTGACGACAACTCTTCACCACAACCCAAGCCTCGCAAAGACATTGCCTTGACCCGTGCCGAGCAGGAGATGATGGATTTAGGAACGGATTTCGCTTTCCGTTTCTTTAATCAGGTTTGTAAAACTGAGGTGGAAAAGCCCAATCTGTTCATCTCTCCTTTGAGCGCTTCGCTCTGTCTGTCTATGATTGCCAATGGAGCGTTGGGAAACACACTATCTGAGATGACAGATGTCCTGGGCTTTTCGGGCTATTCGTTGGAAGAAATGAACAACTATAATAAGAAGCTGGTGGAGGCGTTGCTCGATTTGGACAATACCACACAGTTGGGAATTGCCAATTCCATCTGGATAAAGAAAGGGTTCGGTGTTCATGACGACTTTGTAAGCGTAAACAAAAAGATGTATGACGCGCAAGTGCAGGAGCTGGATTTTGCCTCTCCCAAGGCTCCGGACATTATAAACGGCTGGTGTGCCGGGAAAACGAATAATTGCATCCCCAAAGTCTTGAATGAGATTCCGGAGACGGCGCGTCTTTATCTGTTGAATGCGCTTTATTTCAAGGGGATTTGGAAGAATCAATTCAAAAAATCGGATACGGCAGAAGAGGCTTTTACGAATGCTGACGGAAGCAAATCGACTGTACACATGATGAATCTTCGTGACGAGAGATTCAACTATGCCGAGAATGAGTATTTCTCAATGGCAGAGTTGCCTTACGGCAATGAGGCTTTCAGTATGGTGGTGCTCTTGCCGGCAGAGGGAAAATCGTTGGATGAGTGCCTGCCGCAGCTGAATGACGAGCGCTGGGGGGAATGGAACAGTAGTTTATCAAGCTCTGCCTTGAACCTTAAGTTACCCCGGTTTGAAATGGAATATGATAAAGAACTCATTGACGATATGATGGCAATGGGAATGCAGGAGGCTTTTACTCCATCGGCCGATTTTTCCGGAATGGCGGATGAGGATTTGTTTATCAGTTTGCTGCAACAGTTCACTTATGTGAAAGTGAATGAAGAGGGGACGGAAGCTGCGGCTGTAACTGTCGGAGGAATGGACGTGGCCGCTCCCGGACCAAGTACGGTAATTCCGTTCTATGTGGACCGTCCTTTCATCTTTCTGATAAAGGAGAAGAGTACGGGAGTTATTCTGTTTATGGGTAAAGTCACAAAACTATAACTACAATATATTGAAATAGAAAGAGCTGTCTGTCAACCGCAGACAGCTCTTTCTATTTATAACCGGCTCTTGTATATCTGTGCCATTGCCTTCTGATACTGGTTTTCCAGTTGCAGGAGGTTTGTCTTGCTTTGATAGACAACCGATATTTCAACGAAGTATTCAATCATACTGATTTGTCCTCCCATAAGTGCTTGTTTCAGTAAAGAAAGGTCTTGCTGTTGATGGAAGGTGCGCTCGTATTCCTCCATGGAAGCGTGCAGGTTCTTGGCCTCTTCATAGAGTTGCCACAAGGCAGAGCTGGCTTGCAGTGCGGCGTTCTCCTTTTGGTAGTCAATGTTGAGCGCTTGTGTCTTGGCTATCTTGACCTTATTGCGGTTTTCGAAAAGCGGGAAAGAGAAGCCTACTACTACACCGTTTAGCGGATGCCCCGATTCGGTATTTCTACGGTAACCCAGTTCCAGTTTGGGCAGCCAGCCTTGCTTGCTTGCCGAAATCTGTTTCCGGGCGGCAGAACTTTCACCCTGCAAGGATTGCAGGGTGGGGTCTGAAGCCAGCAGTTCGTCGGCCAGCGGGTGGAAGTCGGCCGGCAACGGCACTGCCGGGTATTCTGTCAATCCGAGTGTTTGGGCGTCGGGTGTGGTATCGGGTCTGGGACGTCCCGGTGTGAGCGGCTGGTTTCCGTTGAGGACAAGCAGCTCTTTCAGTTTATTGTTAAGTGCCGTCTGGTTCATGCGGGCTTCCGTGCGTACATTCAGCAACTCCAGATTAATCTTGTTGGTTTCCAGTGCATTGGCATCTCCCGTTTCCAAACGCCGGGTGTACATGGCCGACAGTTCCTCCGCATTCTTCAACCGTTCGTCGAGCAGGGCTTGCTGGCGTTGCAGCATGATGATGTCCAAGCATACTTCCTTCGCTTGCAACAATATCTGCTGGCGGAAGGCGGTGGCTTGTGCATCCAGTGCATTTGTCTTGAGTCGGTTCATCTTCCCTCGGGTGGCGTAAAGCGTGGGGAAGTCGAAGCTTTGCGAGATGACCATTTCGCCGACTGTCTCGTCACTGTTCTTGGAGTCCCAAAGGTGGGCGTATGACAGTGTAGGGTCGGGGAGGTTGTTGTTTGTCTTGTTCTCCAGTTTTTGTGAGGAAATGAGGTGGGAGTTAGCCTGCAATTCCTTGTTGTTGGCCTCTATCTGCTGGAGCACGGCATCAATGCCGGACGTTTGTGCGCTCATCCCCGCAAAAGCGAGGATGGCGGCGCTGAATATGAAAAATCTTTTATTCATTGTCTGACGTTTTAGGTTGTTGGTTATGGTGCATCATCAGGTAAACAATCGGAATGATGAAACCGTTCAGGAACGTGGATGTTAAAAGGCCGCCCAAGATAACCTTTGCCATCGGGCTTTGTATCTCGTTGCCCGGCAGGTCGCCACTGAGAGCCAGCGGGATAAGTGCCAGTGCACTGGATAGGGCGGTCATCAGGATTGGATTCAGACGGTCGAGCGAACCGCGGATAACGCTGTCGTAGACGCCATAGCCTTCTTCCTGCTGCAAGTGGTTGTAATGGCTGATGAGCAGCATTCCGTTTCGGGTGGCGATACCGAACAGTGAGATGAAACCGATGATGGCGGGGATACTCACTTCTCCCGTTGTGATGAGCAGGGCGAATACACCGCCTATCAATGCCAGCGGCAGATTGATAAGGATGATGGCACTCTCCTTCACACTGCGGAATTCATGGTAGAGGAGCAGGAATATCACCACGATGGACATGAACGAAGTAAGTGCCAGCGTGCGGCTTGCTGCCTGCTCGCTTTCGAATTGTCCGCCGTATTCGATGTGGTATCCTTCCGGCAGTTTGATTTGTGCGTCTACCTGGGCTTGTATATCATTGACTACACTTCGCAGGTCGCGGTCGGCCACGTTGGCGGAGATGACGATTTTACGCTTTACATTCTCGCGGCTGATGGTGTTCGGACCCATGGCCGAGCGGATTTCCGCTACATAGTTCAGTGGAATTTTCTGTCCGTCGCCCGTATCAATCATCAAGTTGCGTATTTTTTCCATTTCGTCGCGTAGGTTGTCTTTCACGCGTACGGTCAGGTCGAAGCTTTTTCCCATTTCGTAAACTTGGGAAACGGCTTCACCGGCCAGGCAGACATTGACAAACTCCGAAAATTCGGGCAGTGAAATGCCGTATTTGGCAAGCATTTCCCGTTTGGGTGAAATGACAAGTTGCGGACGCTCAATCTGCTGTTCCACGTTCAGGTCAGCAATACCGGGAATACCCTGGATGGCACTCTTGATTTCATTGCCCAGAGTGAACATGCGGTTCAGATCGTCGCCGAACAGTTTGATGGCGATGTTCGCCTTTGTACCGGATAGCATGGCGTCTATACGGTGGCTGATAGGCTGGCCTATTTCCACGTTTGCCCCTACAATGGTACCCAGTTTTTCGCGGACTTCTGCCACGAGCTCGCTGCGCGAGCGGTCTTTCAACTCAAACGGTGCCTCGATCTCAGAGACGTTTACTCCCAGAGCGTGTTCGTCCAGCTCTGCACGTCCCGTTTTACGGGCCACGGTCTGTATTTCGGGGATGGAGAGCAGCAGCTCCTCGGCACGGTGCCCCATCTTGTCGCTTTCTTCCAGGGAGATACCCGGAAGCGAGGAGATATTGATGGTGAACGAACCTTCATTGAAAGGCGGCAGGAACGAGCGGCCCAGGGTGAAGAAACAGCCGAGTGCCACTACAAATAGTCCGATAATACCTCCAAGTACCCCTTTCTTATGCCCCAATACAAAAGTCAGTGCTGAACCATACCATTGCTTCATCTTGCGTGCTACGGCAGAATCGCTGTTTTCGTTATTTTGTTTTTTCGTTTTCTCTTTTCCCAATAGATAGGAGCAAAGTACCGGCGTTACGGTCAGTGCCACAACGGTTGAAGCCGCCAATGCCACGATGAATGCAATGCCTAGTGGTACCAACATCCTACCTTCCATACCACTAAGGAAGAACAGTGGTACGAAGCTGACAATGATGATCAGCGTTGAATTGAGGATAGGCATACGCACTTCTTTCGAAGCATTGAACACCACTTCCAGAATAGGAAGTTGCTCGCCGGCAGGTTTCAGTCGGTTTTCGTGCAAACGCTTGTAGACATTCTCCACGTCCACGATGGCATCATCCACCAGCGAACCGATGGCGATAGCCATACCTCCCAGGCTCATGGTATTTATCGTAAAGCCCATATAGTGCAGGGCAAGGATGGAGGCAATCAGTGACAACGGCAGTGTCACCAGCGAGATGACTGTGGTACGTACGTTGGCAAGGAACAGGAAAAGCACGATGACAACGAAAATACCTCCCTCCAACAACGACTTCTGAACGTTTCCGATGGAACTTTCGATGAAACGGCTTTGACGGAAGATGTCTGTGGAAACCTTTACGTCCGCCGGTAGATTCTTCTGCAGGTCTTGCAGGGAAGCTTCCAGTTTGTCTGTAAGCTCCAGCGTGCTTGTGGCGGGTTGCTTGGTGACTGTCAGCAGTACGGCATGCTTACCGCGTTCCGAGGCGGTACCCAGTTTAGGAAGTTTGGCTCCGATTTGAACGTCGGCAATATCTTCCAGCAGGATAGGGGCGCCGGAGACTCCGTTGCTCCGCACCACGGCCTTGGCTATCTGGTCTACCTTGTCGGTAGAAAGTACGCCGCGTACGATATATTCATTGCCATATTCATAGAGTACTCCACCATTGGCATTCAGGTTCATTTCGCGGGTGATGTTCATCACTTCGCTCAATGTCACGCCGTAATGGCGCATCCGTTCCGGGTCCAGCTGCACTTGATATTCCTTGATGTCGCCACCCAGTACGGCAACTTGTGCCACACCGCCCGTAGAGAGCAGGCGGGGACGTATGGTCCAGTCGGCAATGGTACGCAAATCCAGCATAGAGGTCGAATCTGCTGTCAGACCTACAATCAGCATCTCGCCCAAAATGGACGATTGTGGGCCTAGTGTCGGCTTGCCTACGTTGGCCGGTAAGGATTCGCTGACGACTGCCAGCTTCTCACTGACAATCTGCCGGGCAAGATAGATATCTGTATCCCAGTCGAATTCTACCCAGACTACAGAAAAACCGTTCGTTGAGGAAGAGCGTACACGGCGCACACCCGTTGCACCGTTTACAGCCGTTTCTACGGGAAAAGTGACCAGCTGTTCCACTTCCTCTGCTGCCATACCATTTGCTTCGGTCATGATGACCACGGTCGGCGCATTGAGGTCAGGGAACACATCCACTTCCGTATGCATGGCGGTATAAGTACCGCCAATCAGCAACAGCACCGATGCTACCAGCACCAGGATGCGGTTCTGAAGAGAAAAACCAATTATTTTGTTTAACATCTTTTTATTTACTATTTACAATGTACAATTGGGCTGCGCAATGTCAGCCGCACTTGCTGTTTTATCTAATATTTCTTGTTTATCTGACTTTACACTCCCCATTCGTCACGTAGCCCTTATACTGCATAGCGAAATGGTACTTTGTAAATTGTCAAATTGTACATGAGATTAGTGTTCATGGCTATGTGCCGGAATAGCATTCGTTGCCGATGCCAGCTTCACTTGATAGGCTCCTTGGGTTACGACGCGATCGCCTGCTTTTATGCCGGAAAGGATTTGTACACTTTCGCCATTGTCGGCACCCAGGGTGACAAGCTGTTTTTTGTAGCCCTCTTCATCCAGTTGCAGGTAGACAAAGAAGCTGCCTTGTTCCTCGGTCAGCGCACTGTGAGGAAGAGACAACACGTTCTCCATTGGTGAGGATAATAGGAATACTTCTACAAACGAGCCGGGAATAACGTCTCCCTTATTGTCGAATTCAAAAGTTACGGGTACATAATATCCGTTCTCACCCGAAGCCTTTCCATAAGAAAGCATGCGCCCGCCCAGTTCTTTCAATGTATATACCTTATTATTATAAGGAGTACAGAAGTTGGCAGAACCGATGCTGTTTAGGTAAGGATAGTACTTTTCGGATACATCCGCACGCAGGAAAAGCTTGCGGTTCTGGGTGACGCTTACCAACGGCTGGCCGACGCTGACGTAGTCCCCTTCTTTCACCAACAGATTCTTCACATAACCGCTGATGGGAGAAACAACAGCCTGGCCGCTTGCCGAATGGTTCTTTGCGACTGCCTCGTAACTGATACGGGCATTTTCGTAAATCTGTTCGGCTTGCGCGAATTCCTTTTCAGATACGATTTTGTTGCCTACAAGCGCTTTCATACGCTCGTATTCTTTTTTGGAAACCTCGTAGGCTATCCGGGCTTTCTGCACCGGGTCTCCGTCGGCCATGTTTTTGGATGACAATACCACCAAAGGAGTACCTTTGCTGACACTCATTCCTTCGATAACTTTTCCCTTGAAGGAAACCACGCCTGCTACTGTAGCTACGGCTACGCTCTCGTCTCCCTGGGCTGCCATCACCTGGCCGCTGGTCTTGATGACTTGATGGAAACTACCCGGTTCAACAGTGCTGACTGCTACGCCGGCAGCTTGCGCCTTTGCTGGTGGCAGGATGATTTCATCGCTTCCTCCGGCATGGTTTTCCTGCTCTTCGTGCTCATGGTTGTGTTCCTCATGTTCGTGGTCATGTCCCTCGTGGTCATGTCCGTCATGATTGTGCTCTTCTGTTTCGTGATTATGTCCTTCGTGGCTGTCTCCGGACTTGCTGTTACAGGAGCCTAAAAGGAATAATCCCAAGACTCCCATGAAAATAACTTTTTTCATGATGATATTTGTTCTTACTTTTTGATTTTGAATACAAAGTTAGGGCATAGGGCGTGCAACCAAATTGCATTGTTCCTTATGCCGGATAGAAATCTGTCCCGGTGATGTTCCGGTAACAGTTAAGCAAGAAGAGACGGAGGGGCACGAAGTCCCGTAGCACATATGATAAATGTGCTATGAAGAGATTCCAGATAGATACACTCCTGCCTGCTTATGTCAAACTCGGGTAGGATGAGTAACTTGGAAAAAGGTTCAATGAGTAGGGTAACTGCCCACAAGGCATCCGGATGTGAACACACATCATTGGAAGAGCTGGGCGTCTGTTGTACAAAGTGGGTTGTCATGCATCCCGTGTCGCAACAGCAGTGCTCGTTGCCCGGGCTATGACGGTGTCCGCAGCAATCGGCGGTGATATCATTCTTCATGCATATCATTCCGTCGGCATGATGATGGTGGGGAATGACGGGTATCACCAGCATTATCAAGCTGATGAAAAAAAGAATATAGGTTATGTACTGTTTCTTTTTCATTCCTCTATCTTTGGACGGATGCAAAGATAAAGGTTAAGGACTTAATTACCAAATAGAAAATGCTAAAAAGGTTTGAATAACATATTCAATCCCTCATTCATGCTGGGGTGGGTGAAAATGAAGTCCCGCAGGAAATGGTAACGCTGTCCCGTTTTCATGATTGATGCTACGGTATTGATTACTTCTGGTGCATCGGCACAAAGTAGGGTACAACCCAGAATCCGTCCGGTATGGATGTCTACAATAGCTTTGAGCATACCGTCTATGCTGTGTAGCGTACGGGCACGTGGAATCATGGCAGCAGGGATACGTGCCACATGTATGGAATAACCGTTCTTCATCGCTTCCTCTTCCGTCAGTCCTATATGTGCCAGCGGTGGGTCGGTGAAAATGGCAAAGGGGATTGGATACCGGTCTTTTGTACTCCTTTTTTTGTTTTCAAAGAGTTGATTACGGATGATACGGAAATCATCGATGGACAAGTAGTCGAACTGTTCGTCTCCTTTTACGTCCCCCAGGGCCCATACGTGTGGGGCTGTAGTCCGTAATTGGTTGTCGACAACGATGGCTCCCCGCTTGTCTGTTTGTATACCCGCTTTTTCCAGATTCAGCTCTGCAGTCATAGGCTTGCGGCCGATGGCTACCAGCAAGGCATCTCCTTTCAGGTAGTAGGGAGTGCCGTTTGCACTGTCCGTATAGGTCAGAGTTATTCCTTCGGCTGTGTCGTACACGGATTGGACACGGGCGCTCAACCGGACATTGATACGCTTTCGGTTCAATGCTTCCAGCATGGAGGCGGCAATGTCGCGGTCCACTTTAGGCAGAAAGCGGTTTCCCGCTTCCAGCAGTGTGACATGGCTTCCAAAGCCTGCATACATAGTGGCAAACTCCAATCCGACAGCACCGCCGCCGATGACGAGCAGGTGTGCGGGCAGTTTGTTCGATTGCAGCAAGGTCTCACTGGTATATACGTACTTGCTCTCCTTGAGTCCGTCGATGGCAGGCAGGATAGGGGTGGACCCGGTGTTGATGAATATCTCTTTTCCCTCAAGAATCGTTTCGTCCTTGCCGGAGACTATACGGATTGTATTTTCGGACAAGAAAGAAGCAGTTCCGTCATAGAGGGTTATATTAGGCTCGTTTTTTACATTTTCATAATTTTTCTCACGCAGGAAGGATACAAGCTTGTCTTTCCGCGCCACGGCAAGTGCATACAGTTTGGACTGGTTCTTATAATCGTCATAGTATCTTTTTTCCGCATATTCCGATTCGTGAATCAGAGTTTTGGTAGGGATACATCCTACGTTTACACATGTTCCTCCGTACATCTGAGGGGAACGTTCCACGATGGCTACTTTCCAATTCCGTTCGGCCAGTTCGGCGGCCAATAACTTGCCGCCCTTGCCGAATCCTATTATGATGGCATCATATTGTTTCATTTTAATATCTCTTAGTTAAGTGTTTAGTAAAATGAAAACAATATGTATCGGCCATTTGTTCGGACGCCGGGTTTAGCAGATGCTTATCGTTCCAGTTCGCGGAGGGAGTCCATTTTCTTCTTTTCAAGGAATTCGTAGATGCCGCTCAAGTGCTCTTTCACTTGTTTGTTGCCGAATTCATATACCTTGCTTACCAGTCCGTCCAGGAAGTCACGGTCGTGGCTGACGAGGATAAGGGTACCGTCAAAATCCAGTAACGCTTGCTTCAGGATATCTTTGGTTTTCATGTCCAGATGGTTGGTCGGTTCGTCCAGTATCAGCAGATTCACCGGTTCGAGCAAAAGCTTTATCATGGCGAGGCGCGTGCGCTCTCCACCGGAAAGCACCTTGACCTTCTTCATGGACTCTTCGGGGCCACCGAACATGAAGGCACCCAGCAGGTCGCGTATCTTGTTGCGGGTTTCCCCTTTTGCCACATCGTCGATGGTCTGGAATACGGTCAGGTTCTCATCCAACAATGAGGCCTGGTTTTGTGCGAAATATCCAATCTGCACGTTGTGTCCTATCGTGAGGGTGCCTTCATGTTCTATTTCCTTCATGATGCACTTCACTAACGTTGACTTTCCTTCCCCGTTCTTACCAACGAAAGCAACCTTGTCTCCCCGTTCTATGGTGAGGTTGGCATTCTTGAAGACCACATGGTCACCGTAACTTTTCCCTACTCCCTCCATGATGACGGGATAATTGCCTGAGCGGGGAGAAGGAGGGAATTTGAGGCGTAACGCTGAAGTGTCTTCTTCATCCACTTCCAGCAGTTCCAGCTTCTCCAGCATTTTTACGCGGCTTTGCACTTGCAGGGTTTTGGAGTAGGTGCCTTTGAACCGTTCGATGAATTCCTTGGTTTCGGCAATGAACTTCTGCTGGTCGTCGTAGGCTTTCTGTTGCTGTTCGCGGCGTTCCTTGCGGAGTTCCAGGTATTTGGAGTAGTTTACTTTGTAATCGTATATCCGTCCCATGGTCACTTCAATGGTACGGGTGGTGATGTTGTCTACGAATTTACGGTCGTGGCTGATGACGATGACAGCCTTTCCATTGCTGATAAGGAAATCTTCCAGCCATTGTATGGATTCTATGTCCAGATGGTTGGTAGGCTCGTCTAGCAACAGCACGTCAGGCTTTTGCAGCAACAGCTTGGCAAGCTCGATGCGCATGCGCCATCCGCCGCTGAAGTCACTGGTCTGGCGGGTGTTGAAGTCTTCGCGTACAAAGCCCAGCCCGAGCAGTGCTTTTTCCACATCCTCCTCGTAATTGGTGGAGTCGATGGCATAGAACTTTTCGCTTAAGGCGGAGACATTCTCGATAAGTTCCATGTAGCTGTCGCTTTCGTAGTCGGTACGCGTTTCCAGTTCCTTGTTGAGGCGCTCTATTTCAGCTTCCATTTCATGCAGGTGGGCAAAGGCTTGCGCCGCTTCCTGGAATACGGTACGTCCGTCTTCCGTCATAAGGTGCTGTGGAAGGTAAGCTATGACACTGTCCTTGGGGGCTGAGATTTTTCCACGGGTAGGTTGTCTTACACCTGCCAGGATTTTCAACAATGTACTTTTCCCCGCTCCATTTTTACCCATCAGGGCGATACGGTCTTTTTCGTTGATAACGAAAGATATGTCACTGAATAAAGTAGTTCCGCCGAATTCTACGGCCAGTCCGTCTATAGAAATCATTATATATTTTTTTAATGAGCTGCAAAGATAGTGCAAATCTATTATTTTTTATATCTTTGCCCCTATATAAACAAAACGCATAGGTCATGGAAATAGAAAAAGTGTCAGGAGATTACCGTCCGCTTATTCTGGTTGCGGAAGATGATGATAGTAACTTTAAACTGATAAAGGCTATTATCGGCAAGAAATGCGAGATACTATGGGCAAAGAATGGTGAGGATATTGTAAATTTGTTCGAAGAGAATCGCGACAAGGCGGAAGCTATTCTGATGGATATAAAAATGCCTATTATGAACGGGCTGGATGCTACGGTGATTATTCGCAAGAAGGATAAGGAACTTCCCATCATCATGCAGACCGCTTACGCCTTTACTGCCGACCGCGAAAAAGCCTTGGAGTGCGGAGCCTCGGAAGTGTTGGTAAAACCCATCACTCTGTCTGCTTTGCGTACATGTCTGAGCCGTTATTTACCCAAATTGGTTTGGTAAGGCTTTACTGATAATAAAAAGGGAACCGGATGACTAAGTAATGAATATATCATCCGGTTTCCTTCTTTTTATTCTTGTGCATTGTCTTTTCTCTCTTCCATCTTCTTTTTTACAAATTCGATTTTGAGATTGGCTTCTTCCATATTCTTCTTTATTTCCGTCATGGATGACAGCAGTTGTGCCAGTTCGTAGACGCTGGCAAGGGCCTGGCGGTCGGCGGCAGTCATGGTGATGGAATAGGGACGTTCCCCTTGATAGTTGACTTTGATATTCTTGTCCTTGTTCAGATAAAGGAACCCCATGACGTTTCCGTCTTCTCCCAGTTTGAAGTCTGCCTTTTCAATCTTTTCACCGAGGTCAGTGGTTTCGTAGCTGTCTTTGGCGGCGGGTGTTTCGGCAAAGCTACCATCGGGAGCAGTGACTTTGACGGCCACATGGTGGATATTATGGGCTCCGCAATAAATGGAAGTCATGCTCATGACTCCGTTTTCGTCTACCTGGAAGCGAAGGAAAGAGCGATGCAGATTTTTTTCTATCACTTGGGAAGGATGAAGGTAATTGCCGATATTCTGGTATTCGGCATCTTTTTCAAAGGTGTATTTCCCTTTGATTGCATCGAAATCCTTTTGCTTGGCTTGAAGCATACTGTCCAGATAGACCAGGCTCTTTTCCTGCTCTTTCAGTTCCACTTCCTGCATCAGGCCGATGCCTGCACGGCGAGTTTCAAACGCTTTGGGATAGAGCATCTTGATGCTGTCAATCAGAATCTTCGCTTCATTGTAGTTGCCGAGTTCAAACGCTTCGCGGGCAGCTTGTAGTTTTTCACCGGCCTTCTTCTCCACATCTTCGCAAGAGAAGAGTGTACAGCATAGGCATGCAAGGAGTATTACTTTTTTCATATTTGTTGTTCTTGGAGTTAGAGTCCACAAAAATAGAAATAATATCTTTATCTTTGCAGCATTTTAATGTGCAAATGTGCTAATAGACCATTAACACATTTGCGTATTCATTACATTAGCGCATTATTTATGATAGATTTGACGGCAGAAGAACTGAAGCAATATTTTAGTGATGATATATTCAAGCGGATATCCGAAACGGCTGATGAATTGGGATTGGAATGTTACGTAGTCGGTGGATATGTACGTGATATTTTCCTGCAACGTCCTTCCAAGGATATTGATGTGGTGGTGGTAGGCAGTGGCATTGCCATGGCCGAGGCGCTGGGTAAGCGTCTGGGGCGTGGGGCGCATGTTTCCGTCTTCAAGAATTTCGGTACGGCACAATTGAAGTACTATGGTACGGAAGTTGAGTTTGTGGGTGCAAGAAAAGAATCGTATACACACGATTCCCGCAAGCCTATTGTAGAGGACGGTACATTGGAGGATGACCAGAACCGCCGTGATTTTACCATCAATGCACTGGCTGTTTGCCTGAACCGGGTGCGTTATGGCGAGTTGGTCGACCCCTTTGGCGGTATTGGAGACTTGAAGGAAAAGACCATCCGGGCTCCCCTCGACCCTGATATAACTTTCAGTGATGACCCTTTGCGCATGATGCGCTGTGTCCGTTTTGCCACCCAGCTGGGATTCTATATTGACGATGAGACATTCGATTCTCTGGAGCGTAATCGCGAACGCATCTCCATCATCTCCAAAGAACGCATTGCAGACGAACTGAACAAAATCATCTTGTCACCTATTCCGTCTAAGGGATTCATTGAGCTGGACCGCTGTGGTCTGCTGGAACTGATATTCCCGGAACTTGTTAGGCTGCAAGGCGTGGAGACGCGCAATGGACGCGCCCATAAGGACAATTTCTACCATACGCTCGAAGTACTCGACAACATCAGCAAGAAGACCGACAACCTTTGGCTACGCTGGGCAGCTCTTCTGCATGATATAGCCAAGCCTGCCACCAAGCGTTGGGAACCCCGTGCGGGCTGGACGTTCCATAACCATAATTTCATTGGCGAGAAGATGATACCCGATATTTTCCGCAAGATGAAGCTCCCTATGAATGAGAAGATGAAATATGTGCAGAAAATGGTGAGCCTGCACATGCGTCCCATTGTGATAGCGGATGATGTAGTGACCGACTCGGCAGTGCGTCGTCTCTTGTTTGAGGCAGGTGATGATATAGACGACCTGATGACACTGTGCGAAGCCGACATTACTTCCAAGAATATGGAGCGTAAGAAACGCTTCCTTAATAATTTTCAGTTGGTACGCCAGAAGCTGAAGGATTTGGAGGAACGCGACCGTATCCGTAATTTCCAGCCTCCGGTCAGTGGTGAAGAAATCATGAAGACTTTCGGCCTTTCTCCTTGCCAGCAGGTAGGTGCCTTGAAGAGTGCCATTAAGGATGCCATTTTGGACGGCATCATTCCCAATGAATACGAAGCCGCCCGTGCATTTATGTTGCAACGGGCGGAGAAGATGGGGCTTAAGGAGTTATGAGTTATAAGTTGCATGTTATGTACCATGCGTTATAACTCATAACTTATAACTCTTCTTTTTCTACTTGGAACTTGCGGCTTACTTTCATCAGGTTGATGGTGTAGGTCACTACGTTCTGGGCTTCTTGTATCATAGTCAGGTATACCATGCTGACTTTGATGCTGCCGCTCTGGCTTTGGATGCGTTGCAGCTCTTCGCGTTTCAGGTGAGACAACTGTCCGTTGAGGTCGTTGGCTTTGCGAATCTCTGTTTCCAGTTCATCATAATTGTTCGTTTCCAGCTTGTGGCGGCATACTTGTAACAGATAGCAGATGTCTTCGGCTACGTCTGTAAATTCTCCTTTCTGAATGGCATCCAGCGGATTGAAGTTATTGTCTATGTGCTCTAAGCAAGGTTCGCAAAGACGGCCTACGCTGTACACCAGTTCGCTGGCAAAGTCGTTGCCTTGATAGTAATAGAGTCCTTTTTCCAGTACGGTATTGTTGTCGAGACGGCACATGGCAAGTGTTCCGGTACGCTTCATCTGCTTGATGAGTTGTTTTTCGAATTTTACTGAGCCCATGGCACGACGCAGTCCGCGTAGATTCTCGTGTAGGAAGGAAGTGACGGTACGTTCAAAATTCTCTTCTGTGAATTCCATAATCTTCACCAGTTCTTCACGGGTATGCTTGCGGAGCAATTCGATGACTTCATTGTTGTCCGTACTCTTCATCAACTGTTTCAGGGTCTCGTTGCCTTTTTCTTTCTCCTTGCGCTTTTTGTACATCACTTGGCTACGAATCAGCATGAAGACTGCCAGACCAATCAGTGCCAGGATGGCAACCGTACCGCCGAAATGGATAATCAGTGCTACGAAGAAACAGATGGTGAACGCTGCTCCGGCAGTGATGAACCAACCGCCGATAACGCTGAGCACACCCGTAATGCGGAATACCGCCGAATCACGTCCCCAGGCACGGTCGGCAAGCGATGTACCCATGGCTACCATAAAGGTGACGTAAGTGGTGGAAAGGGGAAGTTTCAAGGAAGTTCCCAAGGCGATGAGCAGACCAGCCAATACGAGATTGACGGAGGCGCGAACCAAGTCAAAAGCGGCGCCGTCGGCTATGATGGCTTCATCCTTCTGGAAGCGTGTGTTCATCCACCGCTTGCTGCTTTCGGGCATCGTTTTGGATATTCCGTTAGCCAGAGTCATGCTGAAGCGTACCAGCGTACGGGCTATCGGGGTACTTCCGAAGTTCTCTTCACCGTCATCCTGGCGGGCAAGGTCCACGGAAGTCTTGATAACGTTGTGGGCTTTCTTGGATGTGCAGAGTGCATAAACCATAATGGCGCCTGCACCGATAAGGAAATACCACGGGGTTTTGGCTGCACCGAGGAGTGAGGACATCAGGAATCCGTCGGGGCCGGCGGCCGTACCATTGGCTGTATAGTCAATAAATGAGGAATATCCTGCGAGGGGAACACCGATAAAGTTCACCAAGTCATTGCCGGCAAAGGCAAGAGCGAGGGCGAAAGTACCCATCAGAACCACTACTTTGAAGACATTTATCTTGCACCAATGCAGTATCTGCATCAGTATGGTGAAGAATACAAAGAAACCGGTTATCAGCAATGCGGTATTGTCGTGTATCCATTGCTTGTTTTCAGGGGTCATGAATGAGCTGTCTTTCAGCCCCTTTATCAGCATGAAGTAGATGATGCTGGTGGCAGCTATACCACCGAACAGCGCGATGCTGTATTTCATGTTCTTCTTGTAGTTGAAGGTGAACACGATACGTGCCAGCCACTGTACCAGCATACCGAAGAAGAAGGCAATGGCTACGGATACAAAAATGGCCATGATGACAGACAGTGCCTTGTCTGTATTGATGAGGTCGCCCAGTCCCAATGTATCGCTGTTATAGACCTTGATGAGCGCCAGTGCGAACGTACCTCCCAACAGTTCGAACACCATGGATACAGTGGTGGAGGTAGGCATTCCCATAGTGTTGAAGACATCTAATAGCACGACGTCCGTCAACATGACGGCAAGCAGAATGCACATGATTTCGGCAAAGTAGAAGTGCTCCGGTTGATAGATGCCGTGTCGTGCAATGTCCATCATGCCATTGCTGAGTGCCGCACCGATGAAGACGCCAATGCCTGCAATGAACAGTATGGTTTTGAAAGATGCTGCCTTTGCTCCGACAGCCGACTGAAGAAAATTGACCGCATCATTACTGACACCTACCACGAGGTCGAAAATCGCGAGTACGAACAGAAAGATGACGATACCCAGATAAATTGTTTCCATAGACATGTATTTTATTTCCGGCTGCAAAGGAAAGAGTTTGGTGTTGCAGGGAAATGTCATACATGTTACAGAAATGTTACAAATGTTTTGGAATAGAATGGTATTGTGCTAAGAGCGATTGCTCTTATTCTCCCAATAATCATTAATGTTAAGCATTTAAGAGTAACAATATAAGTATAATAGAAGAGTGGATGCTTTTGTGTTTCGTATTTGGTTATTTCTATGTTAAGCAGCCAAATTACTAGTTAATTGTTTGCAGATGTCGAGAATTCTTGCGAATATTGCATACAAGTTGTGTGTAGAATTGATTGTAATTAGAACTTTGATATTAAAAATCAAAGATGTATGTAACTTTTTTAATTCATTTATTAAATAAATGAATTCTACCAACGAGTATAGAAATATGAAAAACCATTTTTGTTTAAACCTATTCTTCTTACTATATTTGT
>ERZ780025.294-NODE-294-length-23300-cov-1.914304_pt1 | contig 23300 bp, 16 predicted proteins | sample MGYA00511862_ERZ780025 | MGnify/ENA primary metagenome ERZ780025 (study PRJEB29588, sample SAMEA2156186) | human gut metagenome | biome: human gut; feature: human-associated habitat; material: faeces | place: Denmark | collected 2008/2010 ...
TCTCATCTTTTAAACTTCCACCAACAATCTGCTTTACCTTGCCATTATGAATATCGATACATGGTCGAAATTCCATCCTTTTATCCTCTCTTTACAGTCCAAGAATCTTCTCTACGGTCATCTGCATCTCGCTCTTGTCGCATACAATATCATGACGAATCGGTGCGGTGCGGATTTCCTCAATTGCTTCCGGAATCTTTACGCCGGAAAGAGCATTTAACTCATCTACCAGTTCAAAATCAGTCATGCTGTCATACTTTTCTTTGTCAATGGCATCCATGACACTGCGGGTAAATTTGTATGGGCTTGCCGTAGAAGCAATCACTGTCTTTAAGCCGGCATCCTTTGCCTTGTCATAATAAACACAGGAAGCAACCGATGTATGTGTATCCATAATATATCCGGCTTTATCAAATACTTTCTTAATGTTTGCTGCGGTTTCAGCTTCCGATGCATAACCACCGACAAAGCATGATAATTTTTCCATCATTTCTTTGGTAATCGTATATTCACCATTGTTTGAAAGTGCATCCATAAACGCTTTTGTCTGTGCTGCATCCTCGCCGGTAATACGGTAAATCAAACGCTCCAAGTTACTTGAAATCAAGATATCCATTGACGGAGAAGATGTCAAAATAAATTCTCTCTTTCTATCATAGGTTCCCGACTGGAAGAAATCAAACAATACTTTGTTCTCATTCGATGCACAGTACAAAGTCTCAATCGGAAGTCCCATATTTTTTGCATAGAAAGCTGCCAAAATATTACCAAAGTTTCCGGTTGGAACAACAACATTCATCTTCTCACCACAAGAGATTTCACCCTGTTTGAGAAGCTGACCATACGCATATACGTAGTAAACAATCTGTGGTACCAGACGTCCAATGTTAATGGAATTGGCAGAGGAGAACTGATATCCTTTCGCATTCATGCGCTCTGCTAAATCTTTTGAGTGGAACATCTCTTTTACACCGGTCTGGGCATCATCAAAATTTCCGATAATTCCTACTACATTTGTGTTTTCTCCTTTTTGTGTCAACATCTGTTTCTCCTGAATCGGGCTGACACCGTTTTTCGGATAGAACACAATAATACTTGTTCCCGGAACATCCGCAAAACCTGCCAATGCCGCTTTTCCTGTATCACCGGATGTTGCTGTCAAAATTACGATTTCATTTTTAACACCATTTTTCTTTGCTGCTGTTGTCATCAAATACGGCAGAATTGAAAGTGCCATATCTTTAAAGGCGATTGTCTTTCCATGGAACAATTCCAGATAATAAGCGCCATCTTTTTTAACAAGCGGAGCAATTTCCTTGGTGTCGAATTTATCATCATAGGCACCATTAATACAATGCTTTAATTCTTCCTCGGTAAAATCTGAAAGAAACAGCTTCATAACTTCATAAGCGGTTTCCTGATATGTCATATCAGCAAGTTTTTCAAGCGGTACTTCAAGTGCAGGAATCGAATCCGGCACAAATAATCCACCGTCATCTGCAAGTCCTTTTAAGATTGCCTGCGATGCTGTCACTTTGTCACTATTGCTTCTTGTACTCTTGTACATGATACTCATAATCTCTCCGTCCTTTTCTCTAAACTCATTTCGGTAAAACAAAACTAAACATAGAATACCATGAAATGTCAATTTATACAAGACTGCAAATTACGTGTTTTAGCGAAAAAATTCGTGACAGCCGTATTCGCATATTTTTGTGAGTTCTCTGTCAAACCAGCTGACATTGGAAGAATCAGAGCCGGCACGGTACATAAAATACAATGCTCCGTTTGTATTATCTTTTTCCTTTAACGCCTTTTCTACCGCTTTTTTTGTCCGTGCTGACACCTTTACGCGGTAGTAGCTGCCGTTTGACACCGGCGAGAACTGACGGCTGGCAAAAACGATTTCACGCACAGAGTTCGGAAATTTTTCGGATTTCATACGGTTTAATATCACATTTGCCACCATCTGGCGTCCCTTGATTGTCTGGTCGCCGGATTCTGCCTCCACAATCCTCTCTAAAATCCTTCTCGCCCCATGCTCCAGATTCACCCGGTATCTCACAATTGTTTTCACCGTGCGTCTCTGCTTTTCATCCTCCTGCGTGTTCATACGTCTTTCATCCATATCTGTTTCTGCGACTCCCTGATAACAAAACTGATTATTTTCCACCAGTGCTGCCATCTTCTCTGATGACTTTCGCACCGAAGTTATATCTTTCCTTACCTGCTTATTCTGATTCTGTGGATACCAGCCAATGGAAAGGGCCGAAACCAACAAACAATAAACAAAAAACAATATTTTCTTCTTTTTAACCATTTTCCCTTCCTCCTAGTATCAAATATATGTTGTTATTACATAATTATTACAATTTTGTTACATTTTTATTCACAATATTGCAATATATCAAAAAATCGCATACAATGATAACAGATTTTAAACATTAGGAAGGAGAATCCGTATGCTGCCCGGTGTATATCAAGCGAAAAAAAAAGACAACACCATATATTTTCGAAGTTCAATCACCTACAGCGGAAAGCATATCAGCCTTGGCAGCTTTGACACGGAAAAAAAGGCGCACGAGGCTTACCTTTACGCCGGCAGACTTCTCGTCAACAAAGAAATAACGCTTACTTCGTACAAAAAAGAGAATCCGGTACTCTCCTTTTCCAAATGGGTTAGTTTAATTAATTTTCGGGATAATGGTATTTATATCAAGACACCGATTTATTTGTTTCAGAAATATTTTCATTATTATTTTTCGCCGGAAAATTATCTGATTTTTGATACGGACGATTTATTTTATTACTCCACCCGCACCATAAGCCGCCGCGGAGGGCATCTTTTTGTTGCCGATTATGGAATGCAGGTGAATATTTTATCCCGCTATGGCATTAAAAATTATGCCGTAGCCGGACGGGATTATCTATTTGCCAATGGAAACACAAGAGATTTCCGCTACGAAAACCTTGTGATTATCAACCGCTATCACGGCGTATGCCAAAAAACAAAACAGGGACAGATTTATTATGAAACAAAAATTCACTGGAACGGTGATTTATTAGTCGGGCGCTATGAAAATGAAATAGAAGCTGCTATTGCCTATAACAAAGCAGCTTCCACTCTTTTAAGAAAAGGTTATCTGAAAGATTATCCGGTTAATTATATTGAAGAACTTTCCGATTCGGAATACCGCTCCCGCTATCAGGTAGTAGATATTTCCGACAAAATTAAAGTTCTTAAATCGCTCCTTTAATAAACAGAACCATAAATAAAAGAATCATAATACCATTCAGCACTGAGCCAACCGCCGGTGTCACGTGGTAAATATCTTCTTCTTTATTGCAGCGAACCGCAAGCACAAATCCAATGATACTAAGTACCATCGTTGCAAGACCGAGCGCACCAATTTCCATTCCTGCCCTGCCTTTTGCATGTCCGGACACGATGCAGAGTGTCAAGAGAATAATAATCGAAAGGACACCCAGTACCACCGAAATAATTCCATGTTTCGGATGTTTCTTATCACTAAAACGTATTCTTTTCCGATTTCCAAAACGTACTTCCATATTCGGTCTCCTTTCACTTTCTTCCGAGTGCACGAATGATTTTTTTGGAAAAATAATAACAAATATACCCCAAAATAACACCAAACGTATTTAAGCACAAATCATCGACATCAAAACATCCCACTTTCGTCACAAGCTGGATGGTTTCCACGACAAGACTGAATGCAAATCCAAGGAATGTCACAAACAGTCCGCTCCTAAAATAATGCCCCTTAAAATGAACGCCTTTTCGCTGTTCTCTGTATAGTACCGGGACCAGAAAACCAAAGGGCATAAATACCACAACATTTCCTAATAGATTAATAGCAAAGTATACCATGCCAATCTGCTCCCTGTACATCAGATACCGTTTAATTTCCCGAAACAACTCCAGATTGTACTGATAGGTAGTATACGGCTCATTGCGTCCATATTCCTCACTGAAAAAGAGAAAATAGACCAATAAAATCATGTAACAGATAAAGCATACCGTTAATAAATTGCTTATGAACCGTTTCATCTTTTCCTCCTAAAAACACAACCAAAATCTATCTTACTGTCTTAAAGTTACTCCTAAGTTTTCCAGTTTCTTTAAGATTTTATCCATAACAGCCGATACATCTTTATCCTCTAACGTACGATCTTTGGCACGGAAACGAATGGAATATGCCAGTGATTTTTCATCTTTTCCAACATTTTCCCCTTCGTAAATATCAAACAAATGATAATCTTCAAGCAGCTTTCCACCGCTCTTTCGGATTACTTCCTCGATTTGTCCGGCTAATACTGTCTTTTTCATAACCAGGGAAATATCACATGTTACTGCCGGGAATTTAGCAACGCCCTGATATTTGATATCAAAGTTTGCTTTTTCAGCTAATTTTGCAACATCCAGTACAGCAACATATGTCTTTGTTCCCAGATTATAATTATCTGCCACTTCCGGATGTACTTCACCCAGATAGCCAAGGACTTCTCTATCCATCATTATATCCGCTTTTCTTCCAGGATGCAAATAGGAATGTTCTCCTTTTGGCTCATAAGTAACACCTGTTGTGATACCAAGTCTGTCAAGAATCGCTTCCACACAGCCTTTCATATCAAAGAAATCGCCCTGTCCGTACATACCAAGTGCTAACATCATTTTTTCTTCCGGCAGTTTGGTAAGCGGAAGGGATTCCGGCAGATATACATTTGCCATTTCATACAAACGCACATCTTTGTTGCGGTGATTGTAAACGATACGTTCATTCGGATTCATAAGAATTCGACGTTCTTTGGACGAAACACATACACTGCCTGTGACCAATGTAACTTGCGTCAAACTGTCACTATCATAACTATAGACATTAAATTCCGTTCCCAAAGCTTCAATATCAAGACGAGGCGTATGTACAATGAATGGACGTTTTTTATCAGGAGCTATTTGAAAATAGCCCTCACCTTTCAACTCGACATCGCGCTTTTTACCTTCGAAAGGAAGCGGATAACGCAATGTACTACCACCGTTCATCCAAACTACACTACCATCAGGTAACACTGCTTTAGTTCGTGTGCCATATAAGGCATTCAGTTCTTGCCAGACGTGATTTGTCGATTCTTTCTTCTGAAGATATCCCAAATAGAAAGTCGAAAGAAGCAATGGAACAGCTATGAAAGCAGCTATCCGTTGCCAAGTTCTGACGAAAATTTCAAGCCGATTTCTTCTTTGCCTTCCTTTTATTTTCTCTAAGAGTTGTTCCAGCCGGTACTGAGGTTGAATGCTTTCAATATCAAAAGCAGGATGAGAGATATCCCAGATATTCTTCATCTTCAGGAAATAAGCCAAATGCTCCTTGTCCGCATCCATCCAACGAGACAACTCTTTAGATTCATCAACTCCCGCTTCGCCTGACAAACACTTTATAATCAGTTCATCTATGTATTCTTGTTGATCCATTATTTAATCTATTATATTGTTAGATAATTAATAAAATAAGTCACAAAGGCCATAAGTCTTTCAGGTTATCTCTAAGGTATTTCAATACATTTCCAACGCGTACCTCAACGGTTCTTCTTGATACGTTCATTTCTCTTGCGATATCATCATATTTAATAGATTGGAAACGACTCATACGAAACACATCGACAGACTTTTTATCAAATTGTTCCAACAATGTATTTATTTGTGTCTCTAGCTCAGAATAGCTTACATAATGATCTACATCCCAATTGGTTGCAGTAGAACATTCAAGTACATAAGCTATATGACTTTCAACTATTCTACGATGCTTGATTGCATCATAGCAGTCATGCCGTACAGCTCTCAGTAAAAAACTTCTCAAAGAAGTATCAATACTCAATTCTGTTCTTTTCTCCCAAAGTTCCAAAAATATGCTTTGAATAATATCTTCGCATTCGTTTCTGTCTGCAATAAAAGTCCCACAGTATAACAACAGGTCAGAATGGTACTTAATAAAAAGAGTGGAAAAGGCATGTTGATCGTTTTTCCGCATCCGATTGACTAATTCAAAATCATCTATGACATGTTTTTCTTTCATTTGTTATTTAAGGTATTATATATACTGTCCTTATTGCCATGGTCATTGGGGGATAATTTATTAACAAGTATTATCCCCCGAAAATGTTTTTCAGAAATATTCTTTAATCATAAAAAAGTTTCTACATCCCAATCTTCAATCTCTTTTAAATTAACTTCAATGCCGGGCAGAGAAACCACAATGTCAAAGGTATATTGTTTTCCCATTTCAAATGTCATGTTCCCTATTTTTTTTCTATACTGATTTCCGGCAACATCAAATAGTAGAAGCCCGTTTCCCGTACTTGGAAGTAAGACACATTCTCCATAAGAACCTTCTGATGAAACAGAAACAGGGATATCTCCCGCTTCCATTTCTGTCATTTCGGCAGTTCCCAAAGAAAATTTCCCTATTGCCGGCAAATCAGAACAAGTCAGTCTCAACACTTTCAGGTCTTCCGCACTAATACCTTCACCGTTTCTAATATGAAAGATCATTTTCGCAAAAACATGTTTGAATACCACTTTTACCGGTGTGGTTGTACGATACTTGTTTTTAGCATTATTGCTGTAAAGATAATCGCAAAAATCTGATTTTGCTTGATTCCGGACGTCAAGTTGTAGTACATTCTCTTCCAGACTTGGATTCCATGGTGCATAGAGAATAAAATCCACCTTTGTCGCATCTGTCGGATACAAAAAAGCAGGCTCTTCTCCGGAGACCTTTAACATGCCATCCGCCTGAACTTGCATTTTTTTATTGAAAATTTGGTTGATCGAATTCTCTAATGAAAAATCGGCTTTATTCCGTATCATATAAACACCTACCGTTTCACCTTCTTTCCACTTTTCGACTTCATCTTTGTCATAAGAAGTGATAGATGGCTTGAACAAAACGGCAACTTCTGTTTGCTGCTGGTTTTTCACCGCCTTTATAGATGTCTTCACAAGCTGCCAAGCCGCACAGGCAAAATGACAATATTATCAATTGTTTTATTTTCATAATTCCATATAATTAATTCGGTTTATTTTGCAATTTTCACACAGCGTACCGGCATAGCGTTGGCACGACTATAATAATTATTATCTATTTTGTTTTGGTCTTTTGCAAGCATTACCATATAAGTCTTTAGATTGGAGGAAGACTCTCCGCAATAAATCATTGCCGACTTTGTTGCCCATTGGAAAGTGCCATCGAATTTTAATCTTCCTGCCAAAGGATAGTTACCGAATGCAGTTCCTGCCGAAGCTAGATATTCAGTATACGTAGTCGGCAGATTCTCCCAAGGCGATTTCCCGTTTTTGTAGATGGGAAGCATCCAGCCCGCAGGTGACGGGTCATAAATAGTCTTTTCCTTTGTCTTACTGTTAGGCCAAAAGTCAGCGGCAAGGTCGTTAGAGGCATTTGGATTAGTAGTCACCCAACTATAGGGCTCGCCTTTAGCAGAGATAAATAGCAGAGGATCTTTCAATACACGACGAATAGACTGTCCTTGGTCGTCTCCCCAAATAGCTTCTACTTTAATCTTCGGCTTATTTCCGTTGTGTCCGAACAACTGGATATCCGCGACGGATGCTCCTTCTCCGGGAAATGTGACAGAACTAGTGGGAAATGGGGTATTTCTACCTCCCTGATAAAAGCAACCGACGGAATTAGGATTGTTTGCATCATCAGTCAAGGCGCCTAAATTGCGGTCCATAAAGTAGTAATCTGTCACCCCGTCTCCATTGTTGTCATAGGCATAAGTGTGTTCATCCGGATTGTAATCTGTTACCCAAATATGCCATACCCAACGGGTATCATTACCGATTTTTACTGCAATGACAGCATTTCCTTGCTTGCCGGCAGATGTTCTCACAGTAATCGTACTTTTATCTGCCTGTTGTCCGTCTTTACTTAAAATTACACCTTGCTCAGGAATAAGGTCTTCTGTGTCCATCCACAACAATGATACGCTCAAAGTCCCGGACAAATCCGGATTCCCGCAGTAGGATTCCTGCCGCCAGACTTCGTACGCTTTCAATACGGGAAAAGTAATTTCTCCACCAGGCTTCACCATATAGCAGTTGGGCAATGAAGGCAAATCTACAAGTTTTGAAGCAATCTGATAACTGTAAGCTTTACCAGGTTCAAACTGTTTATTAGCGGGAGAATATTCATGTTCCGAATTTCCGGCTTTTATAATAAAAGACAGTTCCTGTAGAGGCTGAGAAGGTATGTAAGCTCTGAAATTCTTTTTCCGTTCTTCATCGAAATCTATATTTCCCATAGATGTCTCTTCATCTGCAAGCTTCATTTTATCAGGTGTACCAATTTGAGCGAGATTAAACGTACAGGCGGGTATTACATTTTTCATCTCTATATTTTTCCCACCGCCCGAAGTCAGCTTGACGTCCACCAACGTCAGTTGATGTTTAAATAATAATTGCACTGTTCCGGAAGATGAGGCCAAGTCTACTGTTTTTGCCAGCATCAAGTCATACATGGATTTGGAAGCATCATAGTTGATTGCTGTAGGATTAATGTTTTTGGAGTAAGGATAATAAGCATAAAAATCGAGAACTTCTCCATTCTTCGGAAAATAGACAGGAGTTCCTTCCATTATCCATTCTCCGTCTTTAAGTGTTAATTTTCGATTGTCTATGTAATTACCTTGAGATTGAAGCGCTGTTGAATTACCCGGTAAATGCGATACCGCAAAGACACCAACCGCATCTCCTTCATTAAAAAAGGTCTTAAAGCTGTCGTCAGTAGTCACACGTGTGTTTTTGTCATTGTCTACAGCCAAAACAAATTGTATCTGCTCCCCGCCTGAAGGAGAGGTCTCTGCGAGTTCTGTTTCCTGCTGACAGGAAAACAAGGAAAGAATTCCTATACAATAATAGCAAATTTTTTTCATACATTGTTTTTTTAAGTAATATGCAAAGGCTCTTAAGGCATAAAATAAACTATTCTTGTTTAAAGGGCGATTTAAAAAGAAAATTCCACATCATTCTTATATTGTTTTTTAGATTTTAAAAAAATATGATTATCAACGTGTGTGATTACAATTTGGAATCGCCTTATAAATACATTGGCAAACTGTATAAAATAAACTAATCTTATTATTAGAATTTGCTAACAATTAAATCTTTAAAGAAACATGTCAAAAGAATTATTAAACAGCAAAAACTGGAATAAACTGAAGAAAACTGCTCAGCAGTGGTGGGCGACTTTTTGTTTTCCAGTTATCATGTTGCTCTGCTTTTCTCTGCCGGCATTGGCACAGGAGAAGCAAACAATCACATTACAAGTGAAAGACACATCCATTTCGGAAGTATTGAACATGGTTGAAAAGCAAAGCCAATATAGCTTCTTGTACAACAAGAATGAAGTTGACGTAAGCAAGACTGTTACTCTCTCATTAAAGAAAGCTTCGATGAAAGAAACTTTAAATAAGCTCTTTGCCCATAGCAACATTACGTATGAGTTTGACCGAAACTATGTTATTTTGAAAAAAGTCAAAAAGACCGTTAGTAGAAAGACAGTCAAAGGACGTATCACTGATAAACACGGTGACCCCATGCCTGGAGCACCCATAGCCGATAAAGACGGAAAGACTGGAGTGATCTCCGACATGGACGGAAACTATATGATAACAGTTTCGGCCGGAAGTGTTCTATCTTATCAGTTCATCGGATATGAGACGACGGAAGTTAAAGTGGATGATTATAAGAATGTTATTGATGTCATTTTGATAGAGGCAGCCCAAGGATTAGACGAGGTGGTCGTTATCGGGTACGGCACAGCACAGAAAAAGGACTTGACCGGTTCTGTAAGTTCTGTCATGGGTAGCAGGATCACCGATCGAAAGGTTGCACAGTTGTCTACAGCACTGCAAGGTGCCATGTCGGGAGTCACTGTTACTCGTACCAACAATGCTCCTGGAGCACAAAGTGCGATACGCATTCGTGGTATCACTACGATTGGCGAAAGCAGCCCATTGGTGATAGTGGATGGTGTGCCTGCCGATAACATTAATGATATCAATCCCAACGACGTGGAAAGTATCACTGCACTGAAAGATGCTGCTTCAGCTGCTATTTATGGCTCCAGAGCTGCTTCAGGCTTTATTATTGTAACAACCAAACGAGCCAAGACTAACCAACTCTCTTTGGAATATTCTTATGAATTCGGGATAGATAAACCTACCGCCAGACCGGATTTTGTAGATGTACAACGCTTCATGGAAATGACTAATGAGCTACGTTGGAACGATGCTGGTAATGGAAGCGACGAGTATCCTACATACGCTGCTACAACGATAGATAATTACATGGAGTATAACCGCGAAAATCCAGACAAATATCCCAATACGAATTGGAGAAACGTCTTGCTAAAGAACAAAGCTACCAAACAGACACACTCTTTCAGCATCGCAGGAGGAACGGAACATATACGAACCAAAGCCACTTTCGGATATGACTATGCTGACGGTTTGTACAACAACCGTGATTATGAGCGTTTCACTGTTCGTATGAATAATGATATAAAAATCAACAAATATATTTCTGCGGCATTTGATATCAGTGTAAAGAGATCCAGCTATACCAAGCCAACATACGATCCTATGGATGCCAGTAACTTGTTCCCTCAGGTTTATGCCGCTACTTGGAGCGACGGACGTATAGCCGATGGAAAATCAGGAGATAATCCCTATGCAAAGTTACATTATGGCGGTAACAAAAAAGAGTATTACAATCAGGTCAGTGGGAAAATAGCTTTGTATCTGACTCCGGTCAAGGGATTGAAATTATCAGCCGTGTTATCTCCCATTTATAACGATTCACGTACAAAGGAGTTCAGAAAGCGTATCGAATACTTTAGTGCAGAGAATCCGAATGAACTGATTGGCGCCATTACAGACTATGGTTCTACACAGCTAAGTGAATCAAGAGGCAATAAGCAAAGCATTACCAAACAGTTGTTCGCCAATTATGACTGTACGCTTGGTAATCACACATTAACTTTACTTCTGGGGTATGAAGACAATACCTATAAAACGGAAGACCTCAAGGCTTCCCGCGATCATTTTGAATTGACACAATACCCCTATCTTGACAGAGGTTCAAGTGACTATCAGTTCAATAATGGCAATGCCAAGCACACTGCTTACCGATCTACTTTCGGTAGAATTATGTATAATTATAACAATCGGTATTTGCTTCAGGCTAACCTGCGTAGTGACAGTTCCTCCCGCTTCGACAAGAAACATCGTATCGGATATTTTCCTTCCATATCCGGCGGGTGGGTCATCAGCGAAGAACCATTCTTTAAGGATCTCCATATCAAACCGCTGTCTTTTCTGAAATTCCGTGCGTCTTATGGCTTGTTGGGTAATGACCGTGTCGGAGAATACCCTTATTTGCCTTTACTGGCTTATAGTGACCAATTATTTTATGAAGGTAATAATGTTACTTCCTATCTTACTGCCGCACAGTGGCAATACGCCATCCGCAATATATCATGGGAAACAACAAAAACATTTGGATTAGGACTTGATGTAGCCTTATTGGACGGACGTTTGCGGTTGACTGCAGACTATTACTACAAGATAACTAAGGATATGATTTTGGATGTAGATATACCGGATTATGTAGGATATGACAACCCTCAACAGAATACCGGCAAGATGAAAACAACCGGTTTTGAAATTGAAATGAGCTGGAATGATCATATCAATGACTTTCATTACGGAATATCTGCCAATCTAAGCGATTATCGTTCTAAAATGGGTTACCTTGGGGGAAATCAATTTTTAGGAGACCGAATAAAGAGAATGGGTAGCTATTTCAACGAATGGTACGGATATCGTACAGATGGTATTTTCCAAACATCGGAAGAAATTGCGAATACTCCAGTGATGAATAATAATGTGAAACCGGGTGATATCAAGTATCTGAAAGCCGATCCAACCGATAATTCACCGATCTCTCCGGACAGAGACAGAGTATTATTGGGTAATTCACAACCCCGTTTTTTATATGGCGCCACTTTAAATGCCGATTACAAGGGTTTTGATTTGAATATTAGCATGCAAGGAATAGGAAAACAATTGCAATGCAAAAAAACGGAAATGGTTCAGCCGTTGCGTAACAATTTCGGTGCTATTCCCCGACTGATTGATGGCAAATATTGGAGCAATTACAATACTCCCGAACAAAATGCAGAAGCAAAGTACCCCCGCCTTACATCCACTCAATCAGGCCACAACTATGCAATGTCCGATTTTTGGCTGTTCAATGGCGCCTATTTCCGCTTGAAAAATATCACTGTCGGTTATACCGTCCCCAAGCATTTGACAGAGAAATTGAGTATTAAGAGTCTGCGCATCTATCTTAGTGCCAACGATATTCTGTGCTTCAGCAAATATCCGAAAGGATGGGATCCGGAGAACAGTTCGGACGTAATCGGTGGTACGGATAATAAAGATTTCTATCCTATTACCAGATCCATACTTGGAGGTATTAACATTAAATTTTAAAACTGAATAATATGAAAAAGGTTTATCATATTCTTTTTATCTTTACAACAGTATGTCTATGGAGCAGTTGTGCCAATTTAGATTTAGATCCGTTGGACACAGGATCAAGAGATTCCTGGTATAGTTCGGAAGATGAAATCCAACGTTCTATCGGCGGGCTATATCGTACTGTGTTCTTCACGTTAAATGGAAATGAAAGTACAATAGATTATTCACCGTGGAGTGATGATAACCAGTCTAGAGCCAGTTTGAATTTTATAACAGGTGGAACAATTAATGGAGAATCAGATCAGGTAAAGAAACGTTGGCAGAATGGATACAAGGCTATCGCACGCGCCAATATTCTGTTAGAAAAACTTGAGGATGCAAACAGTGTAGGCATCTCGGAAGAAAAAAAGCAATTGTACAGGGCACAAACTCTTTTTGTCCGTGCCACCCAATATGCCATACTTACTTCTCTCTTCGGAGATGTAGTTTATATAGACAAAGAGATCAGTATTGATGAAGCGTTTGAAATGGGGCGAACTGATCGGGAAGAGGTAATGGAAAACGTGTACAAAGATTTGGATGAAGCAGCGCATTATCTGCCCGAGACTTACGGCACTCAACGGGAATTTGCAACCAAAGGAGCCGCTTATGCCATTAAAGCCCGTTACGCATTGTATAATGAAGATTGGGAACTTGCGGCACAAGCAGCAAAAAAATGTATGGATTTACAGATATATGAACTTCATCCGGACTTCGAGGAGTTGTTTATAGCTTCTACACACCATGCGAAGGAGAATATTCTTTCTTGGCCTCGTTCGGTAGAACTAAAAAACTACTTGGACGTAGGTGCAGCCATGTCGTATTGCCCTAGAAACCGTGGCGGATATGCTTCCGAATATCCCTCTTGGGAACTATTCTGCTCTTTTCTTTGTACAGACGGGCTTCCCATTGATGAATCACCATTGTTTGACCCACAAAATCCTTTCAAGAATCGCGATCCGCGCTGCACTGCCACAATCGTAGAATTTGGAACTGAACATGTAGGTGTAATATATAATCCTAATCCTAACATCAGCAGGGTCTGGAGTGCTATTGCCGGAAAAGAAATTACCAATCTTGATTGCAAAACCGGAAGCCAATATGCTTCTTACAACGGTTTGCTCAGGAAAAAAGGAGTGGATGAACTATGGATTAATGACGGAACATTCAAGGTAGACCCCGATTTTGTGTTTATTCGTTATGGAGAAGTGCTGCTGACCTATGCCGAAGCGAAGATTGAGGCCAATGACATTGACCAGTCTGTGTTGGATGCCATCAATCAGGTTAGAGCTCGGGCTTACAAAAAAGACTACGCGGCTGCAACAGGATACCCCAAAGTCACTACCCAAGATCGGGACAAGTTGCGCCAAATAGTACGAATTGAGCGACGTATGGAGCTGGCTTTTGAAGGTAGTATAAGGTATATGGACATTATCCGATGGAAGCTGGCAGAGAAAGTCTTGAATTTACCAAACTATGGGTTGCTTGACAAGGATGAACTGATAAATAAAGTTGTCAACAAAAATAAATGGTTTTTCCCATATACACCAGAAATCGATGAAGACGGAATTGCAGATTTCACCCCTATGTACAATGAAGGGCTTATCAAGATAATTGTTCAACGTAATTTTGACACAGCGAAGAATTATCTTTGGCCAATACCCTCACAGGAGATTATTACAAACCCGAATTTGGGACAAAATGATAACTATTAACAGCCAAAGAGACATGAAAAAAAGACAAATGATTGCACGCTTAGTATTTCTAATAGGGCTATTCTTGTTTCCTAACGCAATGACAAGTTGTAGCAAGGAGGAATACAAAACTTACCATCACCATGAGAAGCAGCCTTCTGATGAAAATGACGACCCGGACAAGAAAGATGAAATTCCTTCAAAGATGTCCAGTGGTAACTATCAATTACTAACCAGCCAGCCCGGACAGGTAATTGAAGGATTGGGATTTGAAATTCAATCCGATAATTATAGTGAACGATATGAAAATGATGACCCTGAATTCGGAGTTCCTTGGGATTTAGCACCGGCCGAACGTACGCGTTTGGCAAAGGAAATGCTGTCCGGATTTCGTTACATGCGTGTAGCTATGGGAATTTGGTTCAGAGGAATCAGTGATGACCGGAAAAACTTTCAGGAACGTTTTCCCGGACAAGTAAACAGCTTGTTGCAACTGATGAATGATGCCGGTGTGGAAGGAATCTCTATGGAGTATTGGTCTCCAGCTCCTTATTGGAAAAATAACAACAGTCTGAATAACGGTACCTTAAAGGACTACAACGATGATAATTTTCTGGAGGAATTTACCGATGCTTTGGTTAAAGACGCGAAATACATGAAAGAACAGGGATTTAAGATCTCTTCATGGGGGTTGCAAAATGAATCACAATACTCTAACCCCACTTATCCACACTGCCACTATACCGAAGATCAATTGGTGAAGGTATTTGGAATGGCCGCTCCAAAGATTCGCGCATTAGATAATACAATAGAGATAATCTATGACACCAATAGTGGAAATGCGGGAACGTATGGTGAGAAATTGTGGAAGGAAAATCCACAATTATTGCAATATGTAGATGCTTGGGTATACCACCGTATAGGGGATAACTCGGACAATGTGATGAAGCGTCGTGAGAATTATCTGGCAAACAATCAGGGCAAGCCTATTTATCAGAATGAATTTGAATACTTTAGAGAACAAGTTAAAGATTATACACGTGAGTGGCGAATGGTAAACACAGCACAATCCATTATGAATTGGATGACTTTTATCCAGTCGCCGAAATGGTATTGGCTGCATGCGTTGAAACCGATAAGTGAGATAGCCAGGGAAGGATTTGGTTTTGGCGTTTACCGTCCGAGTGCTGAAAACAGAGGACTTGATTATCCCAATTTAAAGCACGGGCATTTCACTTATGAATGGTCTAACTACAATGCTATTGCCGGTTTCCTGAAATATATGCCTTGGGATTCAAGGCGATATAATATAAAGGAGGATGAGGAGCGGAGTAATAACCGCGTTATGGCATGGAAAAAACCGGATGGTAAATATGTAATAGCCGTTACCAACCGTTCTGACGAATGGTTTGAATTTAAAATTACCTTGGATAAAGAACGTTCTTTTAATGGGCACCGATATAATAAAGAAGGGGTAAATTTGGATTTGGGAAGACAAACAGATAGTTCTATCCTTTCGGCCAAGGTGAAACCGTGGAGTATTGATTTCTGGGTAGAAGAATAGGTCAATCATAGTTTTTAATAGGTTTTATTTTTGATTTGGTGGATGTATGTGTCCAGTATATTGTTATGTATAGTTTCAGCACACTGGATATACATGTCCACCATTTGATTTTGTAATATGTAATAATATAGTAATGAATAAATATCTTATCAAAGGCAACCTGTTGTTGCTGTTTGTCGTTCTTGTTTCCTGCCGTCCGCAGAACTCCGTGACAGACTCCCACAAACCCTGTTATAGCGGGATTTACCCGCACCTTGCATATTATAATAATGAAGGAGAGTGTGGCACAGGAGCAATCGTTCCATGGCAAAACAGGTTATGGGTTGTTACTTACGGGCCTCATTTACCATGGGGGTCCAGTGACAAACTTTATGAAATCACAGACACACTTGGAGTTCGCGCACGTGCAGAAAGTGTGGGAGGGACCTCTGCCAACCGATTAATTCATAGCGAAAGCAACCAACTTTTTATAGGTCCTTACGCTATAGACAGTAACCGTAATGTACGTGTTATCTCATATAAAGAAGCGCAAGGCCGTTACACCGGCGTTGCACGTCATTTATCTAATCCGGCGGAGAAAGTGTATATCGCTACTATGGAGGAAGGATTCTATGAAATAGATGTAAATACACTAAAGGCGAATACCCTTTATCCGGATGTGAACGGAGGAATGCATGATGACACAGATATTAATCCGACTAATGACTTGCTCCCCGGCGCACATGGTAAGGGGTTGTATAGTGGACAAGGAGTATTGGTTTTCTCTAACAACGGAGAAGCAACCCACGAAGCACTGGAGAAATTTAACATACCTGCAGGATGTTTGGCGGAATGGAACGGAAAAGACTGGAAAGTAATACGCCGTAATCAGTTTACAGAAGTAACAGGCCCAGGTGGAATTTACGGTAATCCACATCCGGAAACAGATCCGGTTTGGGCTACAGGCTGGGATTATAAATCATTACTTCTTGCTCTACGGGAAAAAGGAGAATGGAGATTCTTTCGGCTTCCTAAAGCAAGCAATTCTTATGACGGTGCACACGGCTGGAACACAGAATGGCCACGTATCCGGAATATAGGAACAAAGGATAATCCGGATTATTTGATGACAATGCATGGTATGTTTTGGCATTTTCCCGAAACATTTTGTATAAATAATACGTCCGGGATATTCCCGCGTTCATCTTACTTGAAAGTAGTCGGTGATTTTACTCGTTGGCATGACCGTATTGTGTTCGGATGTGACGATACGGCACAGAAAGATTTTTTGAACAAGCGAAAGATAAAAGGAAATATTGGTGGTCCCGGTCAGTCTAATTCCCATTTGCGGTTTGTCTCACCGGAACGTATTGATCAATTGGGGCCTACAAATGCATCCGGTTCTGTTTGGATGAACGACACTGTAGTTGCCGGACAAACGAGTGATCCGTTTTTGTTTAATGGTTGGGATAACAGATGTGTATGGGTTCGTAATGATAGCAAAGATAAAGTTTGCCTGACTTTTGAGGTAGATGTGCAAGGAAATGGACAGTGGACTGTGTTATGCTCTAAGAGTATAGACCCGAAGAGCTCTTCTTTAGTAACTTTTACTCCGAAAGATAAAGGAGAGTGGATTCGTATATCTACAGATAAGACGTCTGTTATAAGCGCCACTTTTGTTTTTGCGATGAACGAGAAAAGAACTATATCTTCCGCTGCCATTTTTGAGGGCATCACCCGAGTGAACGAAAAGCCCGTTTCGGAAGGGACGTTATATTGCCTGGGTGATAATCGTCGTTGCCTGGGCATTTTAGCGAGAACGTCAGAAGGGGAAAAATACTATGAACTTTCTGGAGACATGAAACTGGAAAATAAAAATGACATAAAGACTGTAGAATATATCCGAAGAAATTTTGAAATAAATGCCGGAGAAATGGTTGTATCAGACGGATCCGTCCTGATTATAGATGACAAGGAACGTCGCTGGAGATTGCCGTTGGGCAAGAATGAGTTTACCACTCTGACAAAGCAAAACAAATTGAGAATTTGTCGGGAAGTGGCAACAGAACGTGACTTGTTCAATTGCCATGGCACATTTTATGAATTACCAGCTGAAAATGCGGACGGCTTTGCAAAAATCCGACCGATATCTTCCCACAAATTACGAATTAACGACTATGCTTCTTATCGTGGCTTATTGATTCTGTCAGGTATGAATGCCAATGATTGCGGCAATAAACGCATGGTGGTGTCTGACGATAAAAAACTCACGCTTTGGGCTGGAACCATTGACGACCTGTGGGAGCTGGGAAAACCGGTGGGAAGCGGTGGACCATGGGTAGATGCACAAATTGAGGCAGACGAGTATTCCGATCCCTACTTGATAGGATTTTATGATGAGCGTATTCTGAATATTTCTCACAAATCTTTCCAACCGGTCAGATTTTACGTAGAAATGGACCCGACAGGGGATGGTCATTGGATGGAGTACAAGCATTTTGATATTGCGCCCGGTGAGTCATTCATACACCATTTCCCTCCAGCTGTCCAGGCACGCTGGATTAGATTCAGGACAGATAGTAAATGTGTTGCAACGACATGGCTCGAATATAAATAAAATGGAAATACAGTAATGAATAAAAATTATATTATAGGTCTATTTACATTGGGAATAATTAATGCTAACGCCCAAACATTTGACGAATGGCAGAATCCGGAAGTAAACGCTGTTAACCGAACGTTTATGCATACCAATTATTTTGCATACGAATCAGAGGAAACAGCTTTACTAGGTCATAAAGAGAAGTCTGTTAATTATATGAGTTTGAATGGACTTTGGAAATTCAACTGGGTAAAAGATGCAACTTCTCGTCCTGTCGACTTTTGGAAAACGGACTTGAACGACAAGGGCTGGCAGGAGTTAAAAGTACCTGGAGTATGGGAACTGAACGGCTACGGAGTCCCGATTTATGTTAATCACGGTTATGCCTGGCGGAACCAGTTTCAAAACAACCCTCCGCAATTGCCTGTTGAGAATAATCATATAGGTTCCTATCGCCGTGAATTCATTATTCCAACTTCTTGGAAAGGAAAAGACATCATCGCTCATTTCGGTTCTGTCACTTCTAATATGTATTTATGGGTAAATGGAAAGTATGTAGGATATAGTGAAGACAGTAAGCTGGAAGCGGAATTCGACCTTACTCCTTTCCTCAAACCTGGACAAAAGAATCTGATTGCCTTTCAAGTATTCCGCTGGTGTGACGGATCGTATCTGGAAGACCAGGATTTTTTCCGCTATAGCGGTGTAGGGCGCGATTGCTATCTGTACGCCCGCAACAAGAAACGTATTAATGACATTCGTGTGACTCCGGATTTGGATAGTAACTATGAGGACGGCGCTTTGCATGTGTCAATCAGCCTGAAGGGCAATGGTACCGTTAATCTGGATTTACAAGATATAGCCGGACGGACTGTAGCAAAGGGAATAGTAAAAGGAAGCAATACTGTTGTAATGAATGTAGAGAATCCTCGGAAATGGACAGCAGAAACGCCTTATCTCTATACGTTGCTTGCGACTTTGCAAGAGAATAATGAAGTGATCCCCGTGAAAGTCGGTTTCCGCAAAATAGAACAGAAGAACGGGCAGATTTTGATCAATGGCAAGCCGGTATTATTCAAGGGGGTCAATCGTCACGAATTAGACCCGGACGACGGGGCTGTGGTGTCACAGGAACGAATGATACAGGATATACAGATAATGAAGAAATTTAATATTAATGCTGTACGTACCTGTCATTATCCGGATGCAAATTTATGGTACGATTTGTGTGATAAATACGGGCTTTATGTAGTGGCTGAGGCTAATATAGAGTCCCATGGGATGGATTATAGAGGAAATGGAACATTAGCCAAACGTGCGGACTATAAGAAGGCTCATTTAGAAAGAAACCAACGCAATGTACAACGTGGATTTAATCATCCTTGTATCATCTTCTGGTCATTAGGAAACGAAGCGGGTTTCGGACCGAATTTTGAAGCTGCGTATCGTTGGATAAAGGCGGAAGACACAAGTCGTCCCGTGCAATACGAACAAGCAGACGGAAATGAATTTACAGATGTGTATTGCCCGATGTATGCAGATTATGCTCAAATGGAAAAATACGCTAAACGTAGTGGTTTGCTAAAACCGATGATTCAGTGTGAATATGCTCATGCCATGGGTAATTCAATGGGAGGGTTTAAAGAATATTGGGAACTTATCCGTAAACACCCTCATTTACAAGGTGGATTTATATGGGATTTTGCAGATCAGTCCTGCCATTGGAAAAACAAAGAAGGAGAGGGTATTTATGGCTATGGGGGTGACTTTAGCAAATACGATGCTTCAGATAATAATTTCTGTGACAATGGCTTGGTCAGCCCTGATCGTGCGCCTAATCCTCACATGCATGAAGTCGGGTATTTTTATCAAAACATATGGACTACTCTAAGCAATGTAACCAAAGGTGAAATCAACATTCATAACGAAAACTTCTTTCGAGACCTCTCTGCCTATTATATGGAATGGGCTGTATTGGCGGATGGCGAAACTGTGCGTACAGGATTTGTAGAAACATTGAATGTCGCTCCCGGACAGAAAGCAAAAGTCACATTGGACTTAGGCGATAGTAAATGTGGAGAACGGTTACTCAATGTGGCTTATCGTTTGAAGAAACGGGAAGGTCTGCTTCCGGCCGGACATATTGTCGCTAAAGATCAGCTTGTACTGAATGCATATAAGGCTCCTGCTCTGGAATTGAAAAATGTAGAGACTGTCAATACAATAATTGAAGTTCCACAAATCCGGGATAACGACAGGAATTATCTGCATATAAACGGTGACAACTTTCATTTGGAGTTCAGCAAACATACAGGGTATCTGACTCGTTATGAAGTAGCAGGTCTGGAATTGATGGATGAGGGTGCTGCATTAACCCCTAACTTTTGGCGTGCCCCTACTGACAACGATATGGGAGCTAATCTACATCGCAAACTTTCAGTATGGAAGAACCCTGGTATAAAGCTTGATTCTTTGAAATGGGAAACAAGAAATGAGCAGGTAATGATATATGCCGATTACGAGATGAAGAATGTCTCTGCCCGACTAAATCTTACTTATGTCATCAATAATCAGGGAGCTTTAAAGGTATCACAAAGGATGTCGGTCAATCCGCAAAGTAAGACTCCACCATTATTTCGTTTTGGTATGCAAATGCAAATGCCGGAAGATTTTGAAATGATTGAATATTATGGCCGTGGTCCTATTGAAAATTATTGTGACCGGAATCATAGTAGTGACTTGGGAATCTATCATCAATGTGTTACAGAGCAGCCTTATCCTTATATTCGTCCGCAAGAAACCGGGACAAAAACAGACATTCGTTGGTGGAAGCAACTAAATGTAGCAGGACGAGGTTTGCAAATTGTAGCCGGGGCTCCGTTCTCGGCCTCTGCCCTTCATTATACGATAGAGTCTTTAGATGATGGATGGAGTAATGACCAAAGGCATTTCCCCGAGGTGAGAAAGGCCGACCTGACTAATCTTTGTATTGATAAAATACAAATGGGATTAGGATGTGTAAACAGCTGGGGTGGGTGGCCGTTGTCACAATATCATGTAAAATATATGGATTATGAATTCTCATTTGTTCTTACTCCTGTGGATAATGCCTTTTAGGATGAACGGACAATATAATTAATGATAATCAATACTATTTTAAGAGCATAAAGGCAGCCGAGCCTATGCTCTTAATTAACATAATATGTAAGCAATAATGAAAAATTTTATTTTGTTTGTCTTCTTTTTATTCTTCCTGCCAGGTATATATGCACAAAGTGATTTTCCTAAAAATGCCAGCGAAGATAAAGAGAAAATAATGAGTGATTTATATTGGGAAATCTGGAATGACAGTGTTCAAGCGTGTATAGATAGAGATATAGAAGAATATCGAAAAGCGAACGCCACAATTGAATTGCCGGAAGTAAACGAGGGAACAGAAGTGAAAATCGAACAAGTGTCACATGATTTCATATTCGGAGCCAGTATATTTAACTTCAATCAGTTAGGAACGGAAGAGCATAATCAGAAATACAAAGATTTGTTTGGTATTTTGTTTAATCGAGCTACTATTCCTTTTTATTGGAAAGCGTTTGAAACAGAGCCGGATCGATTGCGGTTCAAAGAAGAGTATTGGGATACAGAAATATATTGGAACCAACAGGGTGACCCTAAATCAAAACCACATTGGCGACGTCCGGCTACAGATCCTATTGTCGATTTTTGTATCGCCAAAGGGATAGCAATCCATGGACATCCGTTAGTCTGGGGACTTCGGAAAGCACATTTCCCCAATTGGATACTTAAAAAATATTTAACAGGAAAGGAACGTGAAGAATTTAACAAGCTCGTGACTGCATACGTCGAATCTGATGATTATTATTTTGGAGAGGAGAAATACAATGATAATTATCAAAAAATATCTCCAGATGAATTACAAACCAAATTACCGCGGTTCTCCAGAAAATTAGAAGAACTGTTTAAGAAACGTATGCAGGAAATTGCCAGACATTATGGCGGGCGTATCGGCAGTTGGGATGTCGTGAATGAGAGTGCGGTAGATTATGCTAAAGGTAAGATGCATCCAAATAGTAAGCTTTGTTTGAGTTCCCGTTATGGCATTATGCCGGGGGACTATACTTATAACAGTTTCAAACAAGCTTCATCACTTTTCCCGGATGGGGTGCAACTAAATATAAATGATTATTGGACAGGACCGGAATATGCTTCCCAAGTTAGGGATTTAATAAAACGGGGAGCCAAAATTGATGTAATTGGTTCTCAAATGCATTTGTTCGACCCACAACAATGCTTGGATATTGCTGCGGGTAAACATATTCAGTCTCCTCAACAAGTGAGAAGTGTCATAAATCGTTTGGCAGCGACAGGACTGCCTGTTCATTTGAGTGAAATAACCATCACTTCTCCTAACAACAATAAACGTGGACAGAAAATACAGGCTGGAATTACCCGGAATTTGTATCGACTGTGGTTTAGCCTTGAGCCAATGATGGGCATCACATGGTGGAACGCAGTCGACGGAGGTGGAGCAGTGGATGAGACCGGTGTTTCCGGGCTATTCACCAAAGACATGATACCCAAACAAGCGTATCATGCTTTGAATGAATTGATCAATCACGAGTGGAAGACTAAAGGAGTGATAAAAGTTGACAGCTGTAGACAAATAAAATTTCGTGGTTTCAGAGGAAATTATGTTATTTCATGGATTGACGAGTCTGGTAATGTCCTAACTAAAGAATATTATTTAAAGTAAATCATTAATGTGAATTGGTAGTTAAATGTAAATCGAAACCTAACTTTTAACTACTTATTCGTATCTAATCAT